>QZGF01000024.1_pt1 | contig 28686 bp, 34 predicted proteins | sample 1990021 | NCBI WGS metagenome assembly QZGF01 (sample SAMN10076523, study PRJNA491371) | Subsurface metagenome, whole genome shotgun sequencing project. | isolation source: subsurface fracture fluid from borehole BE326-BH2 | place: South Africa: Beatrix Gold Mine | collected 2015-06-18 | reverse complement strand
CTTATCTGGCCAAGGTTTTTGCTCTCCATAATTTGCGAGGGATCGCCTCCGGTTAACATCATTTCTTCAAGAATTTTCAGCGCCGTTGGCCCGGAAATTTTATTTTGATAAATCATGGTGATAAATTCAGCAAAATTTTCTGGTGTAATTTTTAGGCGGCGAATGCCTATTTTGTTATCAGCCATCAAGCCGCCAAGTTTATTTATAAGCCATCCGGCAACAAGGCGAACGAGTTTATGTTTGTGCTTTTCCCATATTTCATCTTCGGTGCCTTCCACTTCCTCCAGGGCGACAAGCCAGGCTTTGAGTTCGGAAATAATATTTTCCGCGTAATTAGCTAGTTTTTTATCTTCAATCAAAATTTTTGCTTCTTCTTCCGTAAATTCATATTGATTTATAAAACGAATTTTTTTGGATTTGTATTTTTCTCTTGCAAGTTTTAATAGTCTAGCTGAAGAGTCGGATAATATTATTTTATCAGCCCTGTAGAAGTATGTTGGTACGAGTCTTCCGTAACCAGCGCCATATTCAGCAATGACTTTTATCTTTTTTATTTTTCTTAGTAATGAGTTAAGTGCAATGAGTTCTGATTTGTGTTCATAATCTCTGCCTATCCAGTATGAGGGATAGTCGTATGTATCGTAGTGGGCTGACATAATGCCAATTACTTGAGCTTATCAATGTAGGCTTTTACATCGTCAGCCCAAGTTGTAGAATCAGGATGGGCGTAACGTGACATAATTTGTTCTGGAGTTACTAATCCCTTGTCAATATAGTTTTCTTTAAGTCCTTTGCTTACAGCATCAATTGCTTCTTCGAAGCTACTAAACCTAAGGGTGCCCTTGCTGTGTATTCCCCATCCCCAGCAATTGTAGCTTTCCTCAGGGATTGCCCGGCAGGCGCCGGATTCTTTGGCAGCTATTGCAGGAATAAGCCTCCAGTCAATACCATAATTATCAGATGTCTGAACAATGTAACCTGCGAGGTTTGCAATAGGAGAGTTAAGGTTTGATAGGAATTTTTCTACTATAGCCTTTCTCGCGTCAGAGGAAACTATTGATGTTGTGATGAATGGGGCTTCTTGGGGGATGGAAGCGTAGACCATTGCTGATGGTCTTTTTTGATTGATGTTTTCCCCAAAATCATTATTTTTGATAAGAGACAGAGAGATTATGCTGAAAAGGAGAGTAAGTGGGGCTAATGTAAAAAAGACTATGACAAAAGTTATCTTTCGCCAAAAGCTAAATGGCATCTTGTATTCCTCATCCATGAATTCCAGATAACATTATAGCAGATATACCAAAACAATCTAACTTTTTTTGGATCTAGTGAATTAATCAAATGAAAAAGAAGTATTAGTAACCAAAGATCAGTATCCGTGCGTCTAATCTTGAGTAATATCTAAATATATTGTATAATTTATCCCATATTTTTGGTATTTTTGGGAGTATGAATAGAGAACAATTTGATAGGCGCATGTTTCTTAAGCTAATGGGTCTGAGTGGACTCGCATCAGTTGTAGCCTTGGGAGGCTGCGATTTCAAAGATAATGATCTGGACCTCGAAATTTCAAACTTGAGCAATTATGCCTACGAGAATTTTGGGATAGAGCTTAAGTGTGGTTCGTATCAGCAAGATTTTGAGAAGCAACAAGGAATATATTATGAGGGGGTTCCCAAGCAAAATTGTTTAGGGTTTATGGAACATGTGTTATCGTTGCTTCGCTTGTACCCCAGCAATTTATATCCTGTATCCGATCCAAAAAGGAATAATTTATCTGTAATTTTAGTGGAAGATCTTTGGAGTAGGGCAACCCGTGCTGATGGAATTTATATTTCTTATTTTGGCAGACCAATTATATATTTGTCCTCTATGAAGGAAGATGCGTTGCATCACGAGTTAGCTCATTATTTTGTGAGTACTTTGGATGTTGATGGCGCCCTGTGGAATAAATTCTTGGAACTATATGGACCTCTGGGGTACGGTAGCTATGGAGATAATCTAAACGATTGTAAGCGTCCTCCTTTAGGCTTTTTTACCTGCCATGGGGTAACCAGCCCCTGGGAAGATGCTGCAGATACGTTGGCAGCCATAATGTCTGGTGAGATTACCATCGATGAAAAGAAGTTGCAGAAAATGGAAGTTATGGAAAGACAACTGGGAATTTGGTCTAATGGCAAAATGAATGATATTTTTTTCAGGCAGTTGAGAGAGAGTACTGACCACACAAGTTTTAATCCTTGGGGATATCCTTAGTAACGTACAATATATGTCTAAATGAATTAATATGTGTAACTTTTAGAGTGATGACAGTATATTGCATTCTTTTCCACTTTATTGAACTTCGGTAACCTAGACGTGCATCCTCTGTCAATTTTTATTGGAACCCCACAAACAAGTAGGGTATTCCAGAAAGGATTGTCTTTTGAGATGTTACACTGGGACGTTAGAAGATAATCCTAATGGTGATTCAGATTGTCTCGGAATGGGACTTGCTGACAACATTCTATGTTAGTTAGATTATACCGGACCTTCAGGCGATTTGACGTCCATGTTCCTGCCTATGTGTATGTTTCATAGATTCCACTGGAGGGGGGTATGGGTTACCGTCGAGGTGGTGAGATCTAGTTCTTCATGAAGACAAGATTTGAACTGGTTTGACCATTTTTGACAAAAGAAAAGCGCCATTGGGATTAATTGAGATTGAAAGTAAGTTGAGGTAAGTGGGTTATGCTCACAGCTGTAGTTATACATAGTATAACTACAGATACCTTCAATATACAAATCTTTCTCGCCCTTTGGCGCTTGTCTCTCTTGCTTGTGGCAATAGTCTTTGTTGCCTCTTGTAGGTCTAATTACTTCTTAGTTGTGAAATACTGCTTTTCCTGCCCCAAATGCAAGACCTGCAAGAAAGAATGTGGCGATGATGAACCAAAAGATAGTGTTTGCTTCCTGATACGTTATTGTTTGCTTAAAGATCACCTCCCATGCGCTGTGTATTGTCACTACGCATGATGCCCATACAATGAAAGGGGCAACCACTAACAATACAACTAACAATACAACAAGAACGATGGAAAGCAAGCACTTGATGATGATCCGGTACTTATCAAGAAAAAACTTAATCCTTTCGAACATTTTTACCTCCTGTATCCTTATAGAAAATGTTTGGCTGCTCGAATGAGTAGCACCTCAAGCACGAGGCTAACTCATGCTAAAAATGCTACCCACTCGAAACTCAGGAAGGTATCAACTTCGGACTATCGCAACTTGTAAATGTGCAAGAGAGTTGAAAATGGTAATAAGACAGAAAAAGCGCAGCAAATCGCGCTCTTCCATCTACTTACTCAGAGAAAATTATACCTGAAAATAACTCAAAAGTCAAATATTATAGGTCTCTCAGGAAAATTGGCTCACCCTGAAATTAAGCTGAAAAGAGTTAGAAGCCGGTTGGATTTACAAGATTAACTTTGAGTACCTTGGCGATCTCCACATCACATAGACAATGAGGTGATACTTGCCCAGTCCCAGATGACTTATATAGGTTAGATGACCTGAATGTGATCCCGGAAGGATTCGAACCTTCGACCAATCGCTTAAGAGGCGACTGCTCTACCACTGAGCTACGGGACCTCTGTCAATTTAATGCTATTTTATCATCTTTGGCTACTTTCTTTAAGATATATGGCTTTTTAACTGGGCTTTTTTTGGAAGTATACAAGTCCTGTGTGTCCTGGTGGGACTGATTGGGGATATATTAATTTAAATAGAACGCCGTTTTTGGATCTTGTTGACCTTTCCCTGATCCAGATAGACTGACCTGTGTTTTTGGCAAATGCGTAACCAAATTTTCCTTCATTTGTTTTGAAGATTGGTGGAAGAAGAATTGCAGTCAGAGATAAATCGGTGATAATAGATGGCTCTCCTTTGACTTTTTTGAGGTTTTGGATGTCAAAGTAGAAAAAATAAAAGCTTCCTGAAGGATCCTTCCACGAGAATTTCGAAAAGGGCTCTCCTTGATAATTGATAATAAAAGGGGTGATTGCCACTATATTTTTTTCTGTCCAAACCTCTTGAAATGCAATTGTAAGTCTTTTCCCCACTTCTTGAGGGGAAATAAGAATATGTCTTAATTCTTTCTTGTTTTGGTTATGTGCCCATCCAGTCTCTGTTATGAAGACCGGGAGTTCCTTCTTAAGCCCCAGTGATTTTAACGTTTCTATTTCGTGGACATAGGACTTGATAGAGACACTGTCCTTATCAAAAACAGATCCCGAAAATTCTGGGTTTGGATAAGAATGGGAATTCCAGCCATCAATAATATCAAGAATTTCTGGATTTTTTTTGACCATTCTCTTTATAAATTCTGTTGGGTTAAGGTGGAGATGGTTTGTTGGAGCTGAAGCATCTAGTGCTGCTGGGAGGATAAAAAAATCCTTGTTTTTTTCTTTAAGTGCTTTTGCAAACGCAAGTAAGTAGTCGGAATATTCCTCAGGATTTACTTCCCCACCCCACTCAATAGCGTGGTTTGGCTCATTGCCGATAACAACATAGCGATTTTCAACAACCCAATTTAGGTTATTCAAGAAATCAACCCAGCCGGGAATTTCATTGAAATTACCCTTTTCCCAGCCTCCGTCTTTTTCCGCAGTAGCAATTCGCAAAATTGGTATCAAGTGGAGCATGCGCATTTTGTCAAAAATTTTTTGCCAGCGGTTGTGATCTCTTTCTCCTTTCTGTATGACTATTGTTACGTATCCCCAGTCGCCCCCGTTGCTATTAACGAGATTTGCTGCATCCTCTAGATCGGATTCGTCGTGGATATGTATCCCGTAAATGTTATTCGGGGTTGAGAGCGGATCTCGGGTAGCATATATATTTTTGGGTAAAACAAATTGGAATATAACTAGGATAGGAAACAATAAAGTAATCAGGCGCTTTAACATCTTATATAGTGGCAAGGGCAAATGCTTTGATGGTTGTAAATTTGTTATTTATACTTATGGTATTTGCAAAGATGTGACCCTGGGAGGAGTTGAACCTCCAACCTTTCCCTTAGAAGGGGACTGCTCTATCCATTGAGCTACAGGGCCGAGCCTTATGAGGCGCTGGTAGTCTATGGACAAGCTTTGCTTCTCCATTGAGCTTGCCGGGCCTTAAGTATATTGTATTTTAGCAAAATATTGGTTATTTTGGTATAAATAATTGTTTTACATGGCAAACGGAAGGGCAGTAAGTCAATTTACTAACAATTATGAATTACCCAAGAAGGTTGGAATAATTTATTCGGATGTTAGGCGTGAATATTTTCCTACAGAGGAGCAATACATAACCGAAAAGGACGCAAAACGTGATGCATCTTTAGTTGTCCCCTATTTGGAGAAAATGAATATCCAGGTGGTACTGTATCCTGGAAATGCAGATCTTTCTGATAGGTTAAGAAAAGATAAACCCGATATGGTCATCAATTTGGTCGATTCTGTTCGAGGTAACGAGAGCTTGGCGTCATCAATTCCCGGTGTCTTGGAATTACTGGAAATTCCCTACACTGGAGGTGATATTTTGGGCTTGTCACTTACTTATAATAAATTTTTGGTTAAAAAAATTCTTCAGCAAAATGGTGTTCCGGTTCCGCACTATCAGCTTTTTAACTCCCCGAGTGATTATCTTGATCCTACTCTCCGCTTTCCTCTCATATCTAAATTAAATGAAATACATGGGGGTGTTGAGATAAGTAGGGATGCTGTTTCTGAAAATGAGAGGCACCTTCGAGAAAGGCTTAGGTTTCTAATTTCTACATATAAGCAGCCGGTCTTGGTTGAGGAATTTATTGTAGGAAGAGAGATTACATGCATGCTTTTGGAGGGATTAAATAAGAAAGTCTATCTAGCTGAAAAGATTTTTACAAGGCGCGGTGATAAGTATATTTTCTCGACTTTTGAGGACCAATGGATTAGCAAGACAGGAGAGGCCTTTTTTTACCAGAAGTATGATGATCCATTGCTCAAGGAGTATGTCAAAAAGGCATTCGATGTTACAAAAATGTATGACTATGGAAAGTTTGATGTCAGGCTTGACCAGTCAGGGAGATACTTCTTCATTGACAGCAATTGTAATCCTGCATTTGGACCAAAAGAAGCCGATGTTGCGATTTCAAATATATTAGATATGTACGGGGTTAATTTTACAGAAATACTAAAACGGCTTCTTCTAAATACTATTCGTGACGCGCAGGGAAGAGAAAGGCTTCCTAGTACGCCGGATGAAGCTACTTAATTTTTGGATATTTTGCTATAATTGTTTAATTGCCGAGATAGCCAAGGTGGTCACGGCGGGCGCCTGAAGAGCGTCAGATGCGGGTTCGACTCCTGCTCTCGGCACATGATGATGCGGGAATAGCTCAGTTGGTAGAGCGTCTCGTTGCCAACGAGAAGGTCGCGGGTTCGAATCCCGTTTCCCGCTCCATATCGGACTGAATTTGCAAAAATGCCTTTTTAGTCCGATCTGTCGAGATATTTTCAGGTTCGAGCCACTCATTTTTCCGAATTACTCTTTTTTCAGTCTCTTTTATGTACACAAATGCGTTTTTGGCGTTAATTCGGACTATTCTGTCTTTTAGTTCTAGGTTCGAGCCGAGAATCCTCAGTACCATTCTTTTGGCTTCTGTATCGTAAGAATGAAAGATTTTGGTAACGTTAGCTAAGAAAGCCAACACCTCTTCCATCACCTCAGTCCAATTAGTTAAACCGTCGTTGGCAATATTGTCCTTTGTCTGTTTTTCTTCAACCAGTAGACGACTTTTCTCCTTTTTATACTCATCGTCGCTAATCAAACCTTCAATTTTCATTCCATAAAGGTTTTTCTTCTCAACTAAAATAGCGTCAAGGCGTTTGGTCAGTTTACTTTTCTGGCCGCGCTCGAATTCAAATTCCCGCTCGTTTCTTCGTCTGAGATTTTTTCGTACCCAGGTCACAAACGTAGGTCGTATTTCCAAACTATTAATAAACTCAGTTACCTGCTTTTCGACCTCGTTTGCATTAAGATATGGCTGACTACATGGTCCCTTCTTCTTAACACACCTGGCATAGATGAAAGTCTGTGAGTTGCCGTTTTTATATTTCTTGGTTTTGCGGTCACAGGTAATTGCAGACCCGCACTCCCCGCACTTGAGTGTCTTCATGAAGTAAAAGTCATTTGTAAATTGGTGAATCTTTGCTCTACCATCAATGATGTCCTGAACCCGATAATATTCATCAAGCGTTACCATTGGTGTGTGTTTTCCGTTAAATCGCTCTCCAACGTAATCAAACAATCCTGCGTAGAAGATATTTCTGAAAAACCGGAAAGCTTCGGTTCTGCTTACCGGTTTGCTTGTTCTCTTGCTTTTTAGTCCTAAGGCAGAAATTTTCTGCAGAGAACTCTCGACAGTTTCATTGCCTGTTAGCATTAACTCCCACCACGACCGACAGAGGTTAAATCGTTCTGGATCTGGAAGAACTTCCTTTTGCCCCTTAGGTTTTATGGGATCGTTAACATATCCCAACGGTGCTGAACCGGGTCTCCATCCGTTTTGAACTTTCGTATTCATTCCGCGCTTAACATTATCGGAAAGATCTTTGCTGAATTTGGTTGCCATGCCGAATTCGATAAACAAGAAGGTCGAGTTATTCCGGTCATAGTCCATTGTTGGTGTAACAATCTGCATTCCGTTATAGTCAACATGGTCGATTAAAGTGCCACCTTCTTTAGCATTCCGGCATAAGCGGTCAGCCTTCCAGCAAATTATATGGTTGGCTTCTCCCTGAGATATCCGTGCGAGCATTTGTTTAAACTCTGGCCGCTTATCCGGTCGTTTGGCTGACTTGCTCTCTCTATACACACCGATGACAGCGAAGCCCTTATCCGCAGCTAATTCGCCGCATATTTTTTCCTGATCATCAAGGGAGAGAATTTGGCGGTCTTTATCCTCGGAAGATTTTCTACAGTATATAAAACAAGTGTTCATGTTATTTGATCTTACAAGTAAGAGTATTCTTACTTCTGGATTGTGTTGATGTTAACTCTGTTGCGTTTGTTTGCAAGTGATTTTTCAATTAGGGTATCCACCAACAACAATAGCGCAGTTGCTTGCTCAAAAGCTTGCTCGTCAGTTAACCTTACTCCATACTCTTTTAGGGCGATTTCCTTAAACTCATCGAGTTCCTCCCTGGTTACGAGAGAGTTAGTAAGTATTAGGGTGTTGCCGTTGTTAGTTGTTTTCTGAGCAGCAATTTCTGTCATCTTTATAACCAAAGGTACAGAAACTGTTGATTTACCTCAATAAACTTTATGATTGGGTTTGTCCACTTGTGTAAATTATCAGAAGGTTTGTGTACATTACTGATCAATTAGCTGGAATTTGCTATGATAAAAATATGCTGACCTTTTTACGTCAGGAGAAAAAACAGCCTTTTATGTACTCAGCGATTGAAACCCGCAGGAGCAAACCCAACTATTCGGGTTGGGTTATCGGAGGAATCTTGTTGACAGGCTTATTACTTGGGGTATACCTGATTCTTACCTAGTGCGATTGACTCTGGGAGGTGGGTTTGGTATAGTAACAGTACCGAATGACCTTTGTGGTGAAGGTACCTTACTTTTAGGGAACTGCTGACACTAGTAATAGTGATTCAGCTTAGCCACAGAGGTCGCTTTTTTTAGTAGGGCTTCCATAAATCCTCTTCCCGTTTCCTGATTAGCTTATAAAACGAGTCGTCCTTTTTGTTGTATTTTCTGTAAATTGCTCCGCACACCATATCAGCCAACTGCAAGAGATTATTGCTCTTGGAATCTTTATGCCGGATCTCACCAATAAGTTTATTCATATCAGTGTTTAGTTTCCTTTTAAGGTAATGATTAAATTTCTGAATGAAGGCTTTTGACTGCGCTGTTCTGTCAACAAAAAGAGAGGCGTTTTTAACTCTTCCCTGCGCTCTGAGAAACAACTGATCGGTAACTAGCATATATAAACTCTCCTCAGGATTGTGGGGCTCACGTTGTGCAAGTTTTTCTTTATCAATGACTATAGTCCGGTACCGGAAGTCATATTTTGAGAGCTTACCAAGGAACACGGTTTTATATTTATTCGATGTACCTGTACTAAACTTGAACTCTTTGTTATCGGGAAATTTGAGTTCCTTATGCAGTTCGTTAATCGCTTCGTTCGCCTCCGCCGCGCTTTCGAGGTTGTCAAAGATGACGATTGTTAAGACAAAGTACCGACTGGAAGCAGTCTTCAGCTTAAATCCGGTGTCCCCGGATTCATCCATAAAAATAAGCATCGCTAGCGGCATAAGCCCCCCTTTAAAACAACATTCACCCCATACTGAGTAAAATCCTCTGGTATAAAAAAGTAGTCGGCGATTTCTGCAGCCGGAAGATGTTTAACTTTCCTGAGTTCAGACTTTGGCATAAGAAGTTCGGCAGCGAAACACTGTGCTTCATGTTCCTGCTTAAAGGCAGTGAACTGGTCCCTGCTTTCAAAATAGAAGTGATTTCCCTGATGCAGGAAATGATGTCCTAAGGCGTGAGCAATTAGTTCGCGTTGTTTTTTGGGACATTCATTTTTATCGATGCCGATACAGTCGCCGAGATAGACTTCCTTTACCCTTCCGTGAAACGACCAGGCATCGAGCGTTAGCTCCTCGCCTTCAATAATTGTCTGTAAATTAATAGGGGCAGTAGTCAGGTTGTACTTGCGTAAAACCTGCCTAGCCCTTTTTTGGGCTTTTATCATATTTTTTATTCCTTCTGGACTTTACATACTCGATGTAATCCAGAACGGTTTGCCTTTCACGGACTGTCATATCCTGAACTTCCTTCAGCATTAACGTAAAAGTTGCATCCTCTTTGACTTTCTTACTGGTTTTGTCCCAGTATCCGGCTTTGTTTAACAGTAGTTCGTAGGGGATGTTATATGCGACAGCTAAACCTTTCAGCTTGAACGGAGAAGGATGTAGGTACTTACCAGACTCTAAGTTAGAAAGGTAACCGCGTGAGATGGCAGCCTGAGGCTCCAATTTTTCTTCAGATACCGCTTTGTTTATCAGGTCAATAACAATGCGGATAGTAAAGCCTTTGGCTTCCCTGACAGATTTGAGGTATCCCCAGACTGTAGAAAAATCATCAGGTCCCTGAAGTTTTGTTTTTGATACAGGTGCGTTTTTCATAGTCATAAATTTCCCTACTAATTTATTGTAGCAAATAAAGTAAGAAATCTCTTACTAATCATACTATAATGAGAATAGTTTACACAAATGAACATAAATCACTATAAAGTTTATTGAGGTAAATTGCAACAAATTGTACTTTGTTATTAAAGATGACAACTACTGCCCATAAAAAGACAATCTATATCAATAAGGACAAGAGAGTTAACAGTGAACTCTTCGATGAAATTCGTCTGAGTAAAGGCCTCTCCCGTTTTCAGTTGGCAATCGACGTTGAACTTTCCCCTCAAACAGTCAGGCGGGTTTTAGTCGTAGGCGGTGATCCCAGGCCATCAACTGTCAAGAAGGTCGCCGATTACTTAGGTATTCCGGCAGGTAAATGGTATATCGACCGGGAACCGGATACGACTGATATTCCCGAGCCAAATGCAATCTAGCAAAACTGTACAGCCTATGAGTAAACGCCGATTGAAAACCAAACATGAGCAAAGTAGCACGATTGAACTACACAACTATAAATCACGATGCCAGGGTGAGACTTGGCTTAACTATTAACGAATATTGTGTGATTGACCTAATTCATAACCTAGCCACTAATCCCAAGAACACCCAGATGGGTTGGTGCTACGCAAGGAAAGAAACCTTAGCGGCATATTTAGACCTCGGCCGCGCGACAGTTTTCAGAGCGATAAACAAAGGCTTGTCTCTCTGCCTTTTGGAAAAACACCCTGATCAGCCAGCACTCATAAAAGCAACCTCTAATTGGTTCGATGAAGTCATGATTAAGTTCGAGTCTCAAAATGAGACGGTGGGTATCAAATCGGGATACGATTCGTATCAAATTGAGACTCCACCGCGTCTCAAAATGAGAACAAACAAAGATATAGACAAAGAAAATGACAATAGTACTGTGGGTCATAAAAATTCAGGAAACGGAATTGCTTCGATAGGAGAAATAGTCAAACATCACCAGCCAGGAAAAAGTAAAAACAACGGCATCAAATATGAGTGGCAAGTTGATGCCATCAGGATTTGGAGTGAGCTTGGGATGATGGGTGAACCGACCCGTCAGTTTTTTAGTCACGTCAAGAAAGCATTTCTCAATAACCAGGAAGGTAAGTTAGTAGCAGCCCTTTCCTATTGCAAGGACGCTGTCGGAGTTCGCAATAAAGAACAGTTATTTTACTGGCACTGTGCCGGCAACGAGGTATGAAAAAACTAATAGCAATAATACTGACAATCATTCTGTGTATAGCCATTATTGGGTTTATCAAGGGTGCCATAAATAGTGTGCCAGAAGAACTCATCTCACCTGTTCCGACTCCTACAGATCTTCCAAAACCTGACAGAGATATTCAGAATCAAGAATATTTCACTTATAGAACTGATGCGATCCGGGAACTCCTCGGAGAATTTGAAAGTCCGCTAACGGAGAAAAGCAACGCTTTTGTTGCCTGCGCGGATGAAAACAATATTTCCCCTTATCTCCTGGTTGGAATAAGCAGAATCGAAAGCACCTTTGGCAAAAACGCCTGTGCTGGTAATCCATTTGGCTGGAGTAGTTGCAGAAATAACTTCCCCACATTTGAGTCAGCGTGTCAGGCAGTATCCAAAGGAATTGCAACTTTGCCATATTACCAGGACTACAGAAACTCAGGAAAAACCAGAGATCTAGGAGAAACATACTGTCCACCTTCAAATGGTTGCAATACCGACCACTGGATAGAAACGGTTGATTCCGTAATGACCGATCTAGAAGAACGGGAATTAGTTTTTGCCCTGAAAGAACTGTCAACTCTCACACCTCATCAAAAGTCAGCTCAAGAACTGGAGATAAATACGGAAGTCCTAAAGTCCCATGCTCAAAAGGCCACTGGCACAACACTCGAAGTAATAGAAATTCTTATCAGAGCAAATGAAAGAGCTCTACAACAAACACAACATGAATCATGAAATTTATAGATTTATTTGCCGGCATTGGAGGATTCAGATATGGGCTACAGAAAGTGGCAGTTGAATCCAAAGGTGGCTCCGACAGTGAGAGCGGAGCATCACAACACGGTCAGCGTGCATTTTATTGCGTCTGGTCCAACGAATGGAACAAATATGCAAGCCAAATATACAAAAAACATTATGGAGAATGTGACACAAGAGATATCAGAACAGTCGACACAAGCGAGATCCCAGACCACGATCTCCTCTGTGCTGGCTTTCCTTGTCAATCATTTAGCATCGCAGGAAAAAGATTGGGATTTGAGGACACCAGAGGGACTATGTTTTTTGAAATCGCTCGGGTTATCAGAGACAAAAGACCCCGATATTTTCTCCTTGAAAACGTTAAAGGGCTACTTAGTCATGACGAAGGAAAAACTTTCCAGACAATACTTGGGGTTCTCTCCGACCTGGGGTATGAGTATCAATGGCAAGTTCTTAATAGCAAGAATTTCGGAGTTCCCCAGAACAGGGAGCGGATCTTCATTATCGGACATCTTAGAAGAACGAGTCGACCGGAAGTATTTCCTATCGGCGAAAGCTACTCAATTTCTCATCAGACGAAGTATGCAGAACAAGCAGGAAGGTCGAGGATTTCGAGCACGATTGATGCCCGTTATGGATCGCTCCGAAATGCCGGAGAAACCTACCTCCATTACATCGGAGGCATTAAAGGAAAAAGAGATATGTGGTTAAAAGACAATAAACAAAACAGTCGAAACTTTAGTCAAGGCCAGAGGGTCTATTCCTCAGATGGTATAGCTTCAACTATTGCCGGAAATGCCGGTGGTTTAGGTGGCAAGACAGGACTCTATGCAGTGCCGGTTCAGGTCGGCCAAGGAAAAAAGAGCCGAGCTGCTAAGGCAGGAACAGTAATCGGTGATCAGGATGAAGCCTTTACTATCCGAGCTTCTAATCCCAATGGTGTAGCAATTCCGGTGTTAACTCCGGATCGAATGGAGAAACGACAAAACGGCCGAAGGTTCAAAAATGATGGTGATCCAGCCTTTACTTTAACCAGTCAGGACAAACACGGCGTGTACGACGGCCTAAGTATTCGCCGTTTAACTCCTGTTGAGTGCGAGCGACTACAAGGTTTTCCGGACAACTGGACTGAGGGAATCAGTGATACCCAGCGATACAAGTGCCTAGGAAATGCGGTAACCACTTTAGTCATCACGGAAATAGGTCGACAACTTATTCAAACAAAGGAGGTGAATCAAATATGAAACCAGGATTAAAAGACCGAAATCCTAAAAATCCAAAGTATCACTTTGAAGGGACTAAGCAAAGTGAGTCCGGTAAAACGATTTATATGGTTTTAGATTTGAAAACAGGAAAAACTTTGGAATGGTCAGAGGAAACATTCAATAAAAATAAATCGAAAGTTGAATATTAAACATATGTTCAAAACCAGAACCGAACTACTAGAAGAAATTTATAACAGCGTTCATGAGGAAGTCCTCAGGATGGAAATTGCTATCGAAACTCTAACAGACATCGATGATGACACAGTAATTGAGACTGTAGTCAGGCGGTCGCCTTTAGGAGCCAGAGAAGAAAATCTGACAAAGAAAGATGTCATCGCTAAATACACCAAAGATATTGAGAAGCGGGAAAAAGTGCTGAAAGTTATTAAAAAATTATTAAACAAAAATGAATGAGAAAGAAAAGTACAGGTTTATTCCCCTTCTCCCTCAGGACGGGAATAAATTGCGATGGCATGAATTTGTCATTCTGAAAGTTAAGGTAAACATTAAAAAATTATTAAATCTATGGAAAACAAAACGTACCCAACAATAGCAATAAGCTCACTGAGGTTTGCGGAATACAATCCTCGCAAAGTAACCAGGAGTGTTATTGAACAATTAAAGCGCTCACTTCAGGAGTTCGGGTGCCCAGTGCCTATTGTTATCAATACCCATAAAGGCAGAGAAAATGTCATTGTGGGTGGTGAAAAAAGAGTACGCGCAGCAACAGAGCTAGGTTGGACTGAGATCCCCTACAGTTCCGTTGATATTCCACTACAAAAGGAAAAAGCACTAAATCTTGCTCTCAACAAGATTGAAGACCAATGGGATGAAGAAAAACTCGCTCAAGTAATAACAGACCTAACTCAGTCAGACTTTGATATCTCTCTTACAGGTTTTAACGAAGTAGAAGTAAGTAACCTCTTGGATACCACAATGCTTCTGGAACAAGAAGAAGAAAAACCTTGGGACACTGAGGAAGAAATCAAAAATATCACTGAACCCATATCAAAATATGGCGAGATTTATCAGATTGGTCCCCACCGGCTAATGTGTGGCGATTCCACCAACGCAAACGATGTTAATAAACTTATGGGAGAAAAACTAGCAGACATGGTATTCACAGATCCTCCCTACAACGTAGCCCACACCAGCAAAGAAAAGCAAGGCAAATTCCATACTGAGAAAGGAATAATTTTAGGTGATGACCAAAGTCAGGAAGACTTTAAGAAATTTACTGAGGGGTTCTTCAATACCATGCGCGATGCCCTCAAAGCTGGAGGAGTTATTTATGTCTGCACTGGATATACTTCCTACCCTCTGTTTTATTACCAGATGCTGAATTCGGGCTTTGTGTTCAGTAGTGCCATTGTTTGGGTTAAGCCCTCTTTTGCAGTTGGCTGGAGTGACTATAAAAAGCAGTACGAACAGATTATGAAGGGTAAAAAAGGTAAAGGTAAAACCAAAGCTGAAGGCATTATTTACGGCTGGAAGCAAGGCGAGAAGCATGTATTCACCGGAGAGACAAACGAAAGTGATGTTTGGAATATGCCCAGAAAAGCAGTTACTGAAATGGTTCATCCTACTGAAAAACCAGAGTGGCTGATCATGAAGGCAATTAAAGGTGGCAGTCGATTCGGAAACATCGTTCTAGATCTCTTCGGAGGTTCAGGCAGCACCCTGATGGCCGCTCACAAAACAGGTAGAGTCGCCTACCTTATGGAGCGGGATGAAAAGTTTTGCGACCTAATTAGGAAGCGAGTGAAAAGATTAAAAATGTAATGTTTTATGAAGAAAAAACCAGGTAAATCACAAATTCTGATAGAGCAAATGCCGGGAGAAACAGAGGCTCAGTTCTCAGCGTTTTTGGCATATTGTTACATGCTGAAAAGAAGTATCCGGGAGGTGAGCAAAAGGTGGGCAGAAATGGGGCGAGAATTGGAGGAACAGAACTCAAGAATCAGATTAGGAAAAAGGCCAGCACTTAAAACATTATTCCAGTGGTCTAGCAACTTTCATTGGGTTCAGAGATCCAAGCTTTGGGATGAAGAAAAAAAAGAATTGATGACGCTGGAGTTTCAGAGGTCTGAAAAACAAAGGGCTATCAAAGTTTCGCGCTTATATGAAAAGCTTGGAACCTATTTATTATCACAGGTTAATAGATCGCGTCCAATTACAGTAGACGAATTCAAAAAAGCTTGGGAAATGTTTCGGACAGAGTCAGGGCTCTCAACCGGGAAAACAGAGGTATCTCACAGCATTAACGAGGATGAGCAAAAACCACCAACCCCGGAAGAAAAAGCTCTAGGCCAGGAAATTGACAAGGCAATCAAAAAATTTTATGACCGACAACGAAGTACAACAAAAAAATAGCATTTTGTTCTGGATTACTGAGAACAAGATAAAAAATGAAAACGGCGACCCGATCGAGTTTAAAGATCACCGCTTTATGCTTGATATTTATTCCGACTGGTCGCCTGTTCAGGTAATCCGCAAAGGATCCCAAATTGGTGCCAGCACAATGGAAATCCTGAGAGCTTTCCATGCAGCGAGATTTTGGGGCATTAATCAGATTTATACTCTGCCGACTGTGGATGATGTCTCAGAATTTGTTAAAAGCAAAGTGAATCGCCTGGTTAAGGTAAATCCCTGCATCCTGGAAGGAGTTAGTGGCAAAGATGTCGATTCCATAGAACAAAAGCAAATCGGCAAATCATTCCTCTTTTTCAAAGGAACCTACACTGAAAAAGAAGCCATCATGTTGACCTCTGACCGCAATATCCACGACGAGCTGGATAAATCCAAACCGGAAGTTGTTCGTGACTACACCTCCCGTATGGGTTATTCCAAAATCAGAAGTCAGCACTTTTTCTCAACACCTACTACTCCAGACTTTGGAGTAGACAAAATATTCGAACAATCCGACCAAAAGCACTGGAGGTTTAGCTGTCCTCACTGCAGCTTTCGACAACACATGGAATGGGAGAAAAACGTTGACGAAGAACGGGGTATTTATATCTGCGAGCAATGTAAAAAAGAAATTTACCCAAGCCACATAAACGACTACGGCAGTTGGGAGGCTCGCTTCCCGGGTAGACCCATCTCCGGATATTGGATTAGTCAAATGCATTGTCCCTGGAAGACGGCAGCAGATCTCATCAGAGAACGCAAAGATGCTGATGATGACACTTACTTCTTCAACTTCGTTTTAGGCCTACCCTATTTGTCCGCTGACCAGAAAATCCCCGCTAGCCTCTTTGTTCGAAACATAACTGAAATTAAGGCAGACACATCGGGTGAATATAACGTAATGGGCATTGATACGGGTATGGGAACCGGCAAAGGCAACCATGTGATGATTGGCAACAAGAAAGGGATATTCTGGATTGGGATTCTCCAGGACCACGAAGGCCAGGATCGCTGGAAGCAAACCTCAGACCTTATTAAGTTTTTTGATGTGAGAGTTGTTGTGATTGATGGTCAACCTTATACAGCAGAGGCATTTGAGTTAGCCAAAGAGTTTCCTTATAGAGTTTACCTGAATTGGTTTAAAGACGACCCGAAAATGCTCGAGGTAATCCGCTTTTTCGATGAAAAAGAAAGCAAAGATGCAGTTTTTGAGGATGAAATAAAAGTCTTCTCTTCCCGTACCCGAATTATGGACGATACGATCTCTGCGCTCAGGCGTGGAGAAATTAAGTTTGCACTACCGGCCAGTAATCCAGCATTCAAACTCCTAATTACCCATGCCCAGACAATGTATGCCAGAACAGTCACTGACAAGTTAGGTCAGGCAAAACGTGAGTGGGCTAACACCGGACCGAATGACTTCTGGCTCTCACTTATTTATTGGCATATTGCCATGAAGAAAAGACTTAAATATGAACCAAACAAATAAACCGACCATTACCAGCATTGCAGTCACTCCCGCTGAAGCCAGGATAATTGAAGATATTCGTGCGGTTAAATTCGGCAAAGTTGAGGTGTTTATACAAAATGGTAAACCTTACCGCAAAGAAATCACCGAACAGCAAAGAATCGATCCTAAAGAAGGCGGTAGCGCTGGAGAAACACCTAAGAAACAAAGCGATGTTGAGCTTTGACAAAAAAAGTTTGACTTCTTGAGGTGTTTGATGATAATTGCTTGTTGCATCGCTATGAAACGCCCAGAAAACTACGCCGACCCCAAGTTAGAAAAACGCCTTGCCTACTTCTTCGGCGCAATTTATGTCATCGTCATTGCTCTATTAGCAGTTAAAGGCATCCTATGGCTATTAAGATAACAAAAGAGGATTTTCAGGCGTACCTAAAAGTACAAAATTCAGGCAAAACCAACATGTTTGACCTCAGGAATGTGGTAAAGCTATCCGGTCTTTCAAGAGAGAAAATCTTAGAAATAATGACAAACTACCGCAAGTATAAAAAAAGATGGGAGGTGACGGAAACATGACGCAGAAAATAGACAATGATGAAGAACAAAAAATCAAATACATTATTCTCAAAAAGCTCGATAAAGCTCAAGCCCTGGTTAACGAAATCAAAGAACTAATGAAGAAAATTAATTTAGTCCCTTCTACTGAGCAATAACCCCAAGCCTCTTCTTTGGAATTTAGCTATAATTGTGTAAGAAGTAAAAATGTTACTTTTCCTAACTCATCCGTTTACTTTAGTAGAAGGGTGGGACAGGACACTTGAATACGACAATGAAACCACCTTTTGAAGATGTAGTCAGAGATTACATCAGACTAGTTTATTTTTTTGCTAAAAAGTCCTTGTCCCATCAGGATGACATCGATGATGCTGTCCAGGAAACATTCTTAAAGGCTATGAAAGCATATACAAACTTCAAATTCAAAAGCGAGGGCGAGCTGAAAAGTTGGCTCCTTACTATTTGCCGTCATGTAATTACGGACATGTTTAGGTCAAAGAACAATAACCACCTGTCTATCGAGCAGAATAACATTGAACTTTTTGATGATAGTGATGTAGAGGTCATGCTCGAAGCAAAAATTACCCAGGAAGAAGATATAAAGAAAGTAACAGCAGCACTCAAAAAACTTAAACCTGCCGAACAGGAAATTATCAGACTCAGGGTTACCGAAGATATGCAATTTTGTGATATCGCCACTGCTCTCGATTCAAAAGAAGCCGCAGTTAAAATGCGTTTTTACAGAGCCATAGTTAAGCTTAAAGAATCACTAATATGAGACTAAAAAATATTATCCGATCCTTCTTCCTACAGGAAAGTAAAAAAGAGTATAAACACATTAGAGTCCTAGAAAGTCAAATCCTAACCAGAGTAAGACAAGAACAGGAACTTGAGGAAGAATTAGATAAATCTTTTTCTCCGGCGCCTCGACCATTCTGGACATTTCGTTTTCCCCTGGCATTTGCCACTGTTGCCATCTTGCTTTTTTTTGTTGGTATCTTAAGCACACAGTCCCCGGTTGCTGCAAAAGGCTCAATTATTGATGCCCTGATTAGCCTTCGGAACGCCCTTCAGCAGGAACTAACCAATCTCCTGACAACGGATCCATCCTACAGAGATAAGAATTCCCAGAAATACAAACAAGCACAACAGGAATGGTGCTCCGTTAGTGCGAGACCGGCTGAGGAACAGGAGAAAGCAGTAGCAGCTGTCAGAGAGTTCCTTGACAGACCGGATGCCAATGTCACCTATGAGTGTATCAGAAATCCCAATGACAACGATGAAGAACACCTGAGAGTTGAAAGCTATATTGTGGACTTTGACCGGTTTATTATTGATACGGAAACAAACCTGGTAGTGGAAATGTCCCCTAAAGAAGGCAACTGGGGTAAAAATAAGGACGGCTCCCACTGGTATAGCCCTCAAAAAGATTATGATTACACACCCCGTTACAACCTGGCTGAAGCAGAAATTGTAGCCCGGGAGTTTATTCAGAATCATCAAAAGGCAATCGGGAAAATAGACCTTACTAAGCTTACTCTCGAAACCGGAAGTAAGGGTGAAAATGAACAAAGTATGAACTTTTTCTTCACCTGGAAGGGCGAGCGGAAAAAGAGAACGCTCGACCACTCCTATACAACGTGTCGGGCAGATATAAAGAAGGAGAATGCTGACAGCTTTGAGGGTGGATTGCCATGCATAACAGTGAAGGAAGAATACTTTACCCCCCAGCTGACTGTTACTTTGACTCAGGGAGGGCAACTGGTTAGCTTTTCCAACGAACTTGGCGATTAATCGGCATAAAAGTAAGCCGAGTAAGAAAAGTATGGATATTCCGAGAATTACCGGTATACTTGAGGCGACAAAGAGTAAATGCTACTTATGAAACATCTAAAACTTATTATCACGGCAGTAGCTCTAGCAATAGTGCTTGGACTGGCTTTTCTGGTAACAGGGGCACCGGTAAGACAAGCAGAGACGAACATCTTCACTATTGGTAAAACGAACCAAAATCAGACCGCAGAAAGACTGGTAGAGGGTGGATACGTCAAATCATCATGGGTATTGCCAATTGCTCGCTTAATGACGTTACGGTTTAGAGAGATCGAGCCAGGAGGATACAAGATTTCCCAGAGCATGAATGCCAGAGAACTGATTATTACACTAACTTCAGAGCCACAACTTAAATGGATTACCTTCCCTGAGGGACTGCGAAAGGAAGAAATTGGAGAACGCCTTGCCAAACAGCTCCACTGGTCAGACGGAGAATTGGAAAAGTGGAATACAACCTACACTGCCATGCAATACGATTATAGAGAAGGTGTTTACTTTCCGGATACATACCTCATCCCTGTAGATGAAAACGGTCTTGATACAGCCAAGCGGATGATTAACCGCTTTAATGAAAAATTCCAGGGTTATCCGGACAAATTTGCCGTCAAAAACATAAAATGGACAACGGCTCTTACTTTGGCATCAATCATCCAACGTGAGGCAGCAGGATCCCACGATATGCCGTTAATTGCCGGCATCCTATGGAATAGACTTGACCAAAACAAACAACTCGAGATTGATGCTACTGTGCAATATGCCCGAGGAAGGACAGACAGTGGCTGGTGGACACCAATTAAAGGAAGCGAAACCAGAAGTCTGGAATCACCATTCAATACATACCTCAATAAAGGACTTCCTCCTCACCCAATTTCAAATCCAGGAATGGATGCTATTGATGCAGTCTTAAACCCAGAAGAAACAGACTGTATTTACTACCTTCACGACCGCGATGGAGTAATCCACTGCAGTGCATCATTCGCAGAGCATGAGCTAAATATAGACCGATATCTCCGCTAATTCGCTCCCTTTAGAGTCTTCCAATCACCACTAATAAACAGAACTTGACATTTAGAAATTCTTTTGTAATCATTGAAGTATGAGAAGTAAGAATAGTATGAATATACTTATATCAACTCCACTTCTTAAACTTACGGTAACGACATCGTGTAATCAGTTTCGACTATTTCCCATCCCTTTGCAAACCCAGGTTAACAGCGAAATCCGGGTTTTTTTATAAGTAAAGCTGTAGAAAGGAGGTGAAAAAAACAAAAAGCTATGAAGGTACACAATCAAATTTCCAGAAAGTTTCTCGCAGTCCTTCCCCTGCTGGCAGTCTTTGCAATCGTCGGTGTGGTTGCATCCAAGACGACACCTGTCGGAGCGCAACAAGACCCAGTCCAGGCGAAAGTAGAAGCCTTAACCAAGAAGCTTCAGGATGCTATTGCTGATGCTCAGAAAAACGGTGAGTTCACAACCAACGAGTTTGGTGAAAAAGTGTATGCCGGAGAGACAGCAGAGCAAATGAAGAAACTCCATAATGATGTCTCGAATGAGATTCGTGACCTGCAGGCCCGTCCGGAAGCAGAGAGAGCAGTAACGATCAACAAGATCAATGATTGGAATGATCGTTTCCTCTATAAAGTTTCTGACCAGCCAAAGCAGGAAGTGAAATATGCCCGGAAAATCGGAGGCATTCAGAACTTCAAGAAAGATGGAGTTGAGGTCTACTTCTCGCAAGACTATGCGTATCAGGTAGATGTGGCAACCGGAAAAGTTCTTGATGCATACATTCGGCCTAAAGAAGTTGGCGAGCCCAAAGAGTTCATGGATATGACTCCTCGCTATGACGCCGCTCAGTTAGAGCAAATGGCCAAAGATGTAGTAGCAGCTCAGAACCTCGGTGTCGATCTCGACAAGCTTGAACTCGAAAGAGGTCAAAAAGTCGGTACGTATTTCTTTACCTGGCACGGAGAAGGTGGCAAGTCCCTACAGGTAGCGTTTACCCAGGGTGGACAACTGATTGGCTATACCAACGCCGGCTTTTTTGACAATCTATGAAAAACTTAAATAACTTTTCAAAATTGTTTCTAAGCTTGGCAATGGTAGTCGGTGTCCTCTTTGGTGCTGTCCAGGGAGCCTTTGCATATAATGAGAGAACAATTATCTGTTCCGGCGGAGCTTACTTTGATAAGTATGGTCCCGGTCAGTACTGGTACGAGCACGGAAACCAGGGATGGTGTCACAACCCTAACAACTGGTGTGAAAACGGACAATGCTCAAATCAGTCGCCCTACAATGGGGCTCCCTACAGTATGTGGAAGACATACTCAGGATGTTCTCTGAGCAATTATGCGAGGTGGAATATGGGTAACATTGCCCAGTGGAGTTACTGGTATACATTTATACCAAGCAACTATGCAACCACGACCAATGCCCCATATCAGATTACCTATAACGGCGGAAGCGGTTACAGCTTCTCGATTAACCAGAATGCTTACTATAATCGATGGATCTCGCTGCCAACAACGAGTAACTACTATCAGATTATGAACACCTGGTTAACCGATGTCACTTGTGAGGGTTCTACCACACAGGTCGGCTTCGATGAAACCGAGATCTGTAAAGAAGCCGATTCGTCAAGCGCGTATTGTCCGGGTAGCCATAATCCTTAAGCCAAGGATGAGGCAAGGAATTCTAGCTCTGAAAGGGGCTAGATTTCCTGTTGGTAGGGGTAGAAAGTAAGTAAAGTAAGAATAATTTGACTTTGCATATATTCCTGGAGATAATGTTGATACATACAGATTAATATGAAGAAAACAAAGAAAACGACAGCCAAAAACGCCCTCCTTTATACTCTAGTTCTTCTCCTGGTAGGATTCCTTTCTTTCCAAATATTTCGTCCCAAAGTAGATCAATCTCAATTTCAACCTATCGATAAAAACACTTGGGAAGGTCATACTGTAGCGGACTATTTTGAAGATAAACTCCGCATGACACCTGAGGAAGCAGAAGACTCAGAAAAACTTGGTGCAAGCTTTTATGTAACCAACAACATGACACTGGATGCACTCATCAGCAATCTTCACTATTACGGCTTTGTGAGAGATGAGAACGCTCTCAGATACGCTTTAGAGAATTCAGAGGACACTAACCCAGGGAAAGAAAACGCAATCAAAGTAGGTAAAAACACCATTGACCGGGGAGTCTACGGCTTAGGCACAAAGATGACTGCCTGGGAAGTCGCCAGAATCCTGCTAAACTATCCTCAGGAAGTAAAAACAGATTACGGTTACATGTTCATGCCCGGTGGTCCATACATGGGTGAACCACAGGGAAGACCAACAGAATAATGAAAATAAAACCAATCACAATCGCCGCCATCCTAGTAATCGCTTTCGGAGGTATCTACCTTTACTCCCAAAAAAGAACTGCATCTACCACCGGTAACGAACCCATCACTCTTCAGGAAAGCAAACCTACAGAAATACCTGAGCCTTCGCCAAATAGAGCACTGAAAGATGGTGAGAAATTTGTAGGTTCGATGGGCTTATATGTCACTGTTCCGGAGGGAATGAACTTCAGGCAGGATCCGGCCACGGAACATGCTGTAAATTTCTATATCGAATCCGGACCACAGGAGAAACCCACTTACCAGTTCTATGTGGTTTATCAACCTAACAGTAATATGGCTGAGAAAGGACTTGATCAAGCTAAGAAAGAAATGGATCCGAAAACAATCAAGGAAGCCGTTGTCGGCGGCTACAAGGGCATTGAAGGGCTAGTTACCGGACCAAAGGGCAGGTATCAAACAATGGTGATCAAGGATGACAGACTTATTTCATTCTCCACCTATCCGGCAACTGAAGAAAATAAAGGAATTACGAACCAGATTTTATCTACTGTCGGTTTTGAATAACAATTTCTTCTTCGACTACGAAGGCTACGCTGTATCTGGCTCTAGTGATAGCAACGTAAAACTTTGAGAGGTCACCGGCTCGGCTTACATTTTTAGTTTTTAAATATTCCTTCATTGGGTTGGTGGGAAATATAAGCACTCTATCGAATGTCCTTCCCTTGGATGTGCCAATATTCATTGCAGGTAAGCCAAATGTATCCGATCTAACATTCCAGCGTAGAACCTTAGGGTTATGAGTGGCAACGTAATCGGGAACTTGGTCCGGTTTAACGCAAAAGATTCCATCGTGGCCAGTTTCTTCGGCATTTTTTGACTTTGTTTTTGGTAATTCAGGGTAAAGGCAATCAGCAAAATCACAAATTACCTGATTACAGCGAAAGCATTCGCAACGTTCCTCCAAATCACATTGGCCACTATTTACTAAATCTTCTATCCATTTGATCATGTGCCGGCCCTTTTGTGCCTTATTTTTTGAAGAGTGATTGGTGCCATAAGTAGCTTGGCGAGGATCACCTACGAGTGTAACTGCAATAGATGAATCCATAAGTGATTCAATAAATTCCTGATCCCACCCTACTAAGTCCTGCATTTCGTCAATGAAAATAAGGTCATAGATTTTTTCAAGTCTCCAAATGACCAGACCATCACACAAATCATTGCAGTGACATACAAATTGAGAAGTGCGGTCTTTGTACAAATAGTTTCCGCGATTAAGGTACCATGCCGGATTTTCTTTGCCACCTTTGACTATTGGAACCCGTACTGTTTTGAAATCCAGTGATTCGACTCTTCTATCGCCTAAAACATAATTTTGGTATGGCCAGACACCCTCTCTCAGTAAAAAGGTGAACCAAGAAAGTATCGTAATGTTACTTGGAACACAGCCGTTACGCTCCACAATATAAGCAGTGATTTGATCGAGGTTTTCTCTCGTGTAGGTGGTAATAAGGATCTTTTTGTCTTTATGTTTGAGTCCCTCCTCCACAATAAACGTCGTTTTTCTTCCTCCAGCAGCGGCGATTACAACATGATTTTTATGCGACGGCGTCTTTGACATATTGAGGTAATTCAAAATCTTGCTCCGTTTCAAACAGCACCAGAGCACATTCGGTTTTATTTTCGATCATATATTCAACCAGCGACTGCGTATCAGTAAAAAAAGTTCCAAGAATTCCATTGAGGGTAGCCAGGTCATTGCATTTGACGATTTGAGGTTCGAGTGTGGTAGCCGACTCATCCCTATCGGCGAATATATGAATGTTCGGCAGTGAAACATAATCTTGGTATTTTTGCTCGACTTTCACAGCATAATTGCCATCATTATCAGTTACTACTGATGTATCAATGCCTAACTCCTTGGCGATATCCAGAAATCTCTTGAAGGATAACCCTCGGACATTAATCACATCGACTCCATCCTCAATAGGCAACTTTCCGTGTGCCTTATGATAGGCTTTCTGAACAATCAACTCATCTGACGGGCCCTCTACCAGAATCGCTTTCTTCGCCAATATGAGCCGGAGCGTGTCATATCCGGAAAGCTTCTTAAAATATTCCTGCGTATCAGCAGGTAAATTCTCCAGGCGAGCCTGCTGACTATTACCAATCAGGATGAGCTTATCTAAGCCGAGTTTATTAAGAACAAAAGAGCTATGCGTGGTGATGATAATCTGTTTGCCATCGCACCGGTCCTTGATCTTCTTGAGCAACTTGTTCATCGAGGAGAAGGAAAGATGATTTTCGGGCTCTTCAATCAAGATAATGTTGGTATCATCAGCACGCCGTTCCAGGGCAAGCATGATTTTGAGTGAGTTTTGCTCGCCTTTACCTGAGAATTGGAAGGGAATCTCGTCAAGATGAGGTACTAAATTAGTTTCCCAGTTTGATTTTTGGGAAACGTCGATGGCAATAGCAAGTTGCTTATCAGTAATTGTGCCTTTGCTACTGTCCAATTTTTGATTGATCGCAGTAATGGAATTTTGCCGCGCAAATTCCTCTCTGAGTTTTCTGTACTCCACCGCGAGAGCCACTCGTTCTTTAACGTCTAGCCCATCATTAATAATTGTCTGAAGGTAATAATCGGTGCCACTTTGCAAACGAATGGTTGTGGCATCAATGAATGAAAGACCAATGGGTATGCTTCTCGATGTAAGAGGATGATCGGCGAACGATCTCCAGCCCACTTTGTAATACTCAATAGGAACCAGCTTTACTTGATCCCTGTTTTCGAGCAGTTTTTCGTACTCCTCCCGATAGTCCTCATCGAAGGAGATCTCCAGCCGAACTCCAATTCTATCCTCACGTAGAGAATTATTCGAACCTCGAAAATCTGCCAAGTCCGCAACTTCATCAAAATATAACTCAATAAAGATTTCCGGCAGTGAGGGATTACTGCCTGCTGCCAGCTCTTCGAGAAAAACTTTAACAACATCGGTGTTGAATAAATAGGGAGACAGCTCGTTTTCGGCAAAACGACCGTTAAGTCTTTTTGTCAGTGCTAAATTAATAGCTTCTAAAATTGTAGATTTGCCGGTCTCATTGTCTCCGACAATGATATTGCAGTCATCGGCCAGTTCGAGAGTGAAGTCCGCAAATATTTTGTAGTTATGAATGATAATTTTCTGGATCATGGCTTTTCTTTATGGTTGTTCTTTTGATTACTGATAAACGCTTCGATATCTTCTTTTCGGTAACGGCGGACTTTTTTGATCCCGATTCTCACGGCCTTGAGTACACCCTTTTTATCCCACAACCGGAGCGTGTTAGGATGAACTTTAAGAATCCTGGCGGCCTCGTGCAGTGTTAGTAATTCTTCCATATATTTACCTACCAATTGACACTAATAGAATATAAAACTTATCAATACTTTTCAACAGGTACCAACATTAATTTACTAGCGTTTTGACACGGATTTCATTAGCCTAAAAGCATAAATAAAACCGCCTAACGAAGCTATCGGGGCTTAGGTTTCTCTATTTTTCAGAAAGTAGATAAACCCAAGCCCCATTTTTGTTGCCTAAATTCTTATGCCAAAACCAGAAGTTAAAGAAGTAAAAATCACCAAAACAGCCAGATATCAACCTTCAGAGCGTGACCAAGAGTTGTTGACCAAATGGAAGGCTAGATTCAAGCGAGCCAAAGAGTTTCGGGATCCGTATCAAGCCAAATGGCTGCGGATGTACAGGCTTTACCGGGCCTACCAGCACAAGCAAAACTACGCCTATAACACCCGTCTCATGCCTCCGATTGCTTTCGAAATAGTCAAAACTGTAGTGTCCAGGTTGGCCACAGCAAAACGCAAGACAAGAGTTATCCCAAGAGAAAAAGCAGATATTCAATCCACATCCCTCGGATCCTGGGCAGATTTAGTTAATTACGACTTTGACATTATCGAGTTGGCAAAAAAGCTACCCAACTGGATTGAGTCATCAGTTTTATATGGAAACGGAATAGTCAAACTTGCCTGGAAAATAGTTAACAGAAAACGATCAAACGGCGCGATAAAAACTATTTACGATGACCCCACCATGATCCTCTGTGACCTATGGGACTTTCTACCCGCTCCGGAAACAGAAGACCTTCAGGAAGGATGCCCCTGGCTTATTCACCGCATTATTAAACCAAAAGAAAAGATTACTAAAGAAGAAGAAAATCGGGGTGATAACAAAATTTACAAGAATCTTGAGTTTTGTGAGCCTAAAGTAGTTGAGGACTGGAAGAAAGAGCGCTACGAAATCAACATAAAGAAGATGTCTCAGATCGATGGCGATATCAAGAAAGCGGAAACCGGAGAGCAAAAAGTGCTTCCGGTTAAAAATGACCAGGAAAAACAACTGGAACTCTGGGAGTGTTGGGACTACGAAGAAGATCAATTGATAGTTATTGCCAATGGTGAAGTAGTTATCCGTGATGATGAAAATCCTTATCTCGATGTTAACAATGGGCACATTTTTGTAGATCTTCCTGACATGTCACTCCTTTGGGAGTTCTGGGCAACTGGCCATGTCGAACCAGTTGAAAGCACCATTATGGAAATCGCCGACTTACGCAACCAAAGAATGGATGATGTGGTGTTAATGCTCGATCCGGTAGTAAAGATTCGCAAAGATACCGGCATTACCAAAAACGACATCATCTTCTCTCCAGGGGCAGTTTGGGAACTCAGAAAAATGGATGATGTAGTAATCGAACGCCCACCTGATGTAAGCCTAATGGGTGTCAACGAAGACAAACTCCTTCGTGATGAAATCTCCCGAACACTCGCTCTGGGAGAATATTTACAAGGACTTCCACAATCATCTGGTGAACCACTTGGCAAAGTGGCGATGCTTTTGGGTCAGAGCAATTTAAGACTAAGTATGAATGCTCAAAACATTTCAAATGCTCTGACCGTTGTAGCTAACATTCTTATTCAGCTAAACCGAGAATTCATCGGAGAAGACAAACTCTACCGCATTGTCGGCAATAGTGTTGACTTCAAAGAATTCAAATCAGAAGACAAGAAGATTCAGGTGGATGCAATTGTTGAAGTTGAGCCGGTCGTTCCGCCGGATAAACAAGCCCGACTTAACCAGATACTGCTTCTTTACGACAAATTTATAGCCCAGGATAAACCGGATCCAAACAACACAGTTGACATAAAACGATGGTTAATCCGCAAGCGGGCCCTTCAGAAGATGATTCTGGAGGAATTAGACCTTGACCAATACGTCGATATACTCCTTGGTCCCGAAATAACGCAATCGCAAGAAAAGACTGAGGAAGAACCTCTAAATGACGAGATTGTAACCCCTGTAGCGCTTTCCAACGACCCTTTGCCAACCCGAACGAGTAATACACCACCTGTGTCCAATAAAAACAAAATACGGGAACTCATAGGTAAGGTTCCGTTTTTTGGCAAAGCATTGGGGCTTTAATTGTCTTTGTAAGTTTAAGGAATTTTTACAAACCTATCCATCAAATTAAATATGCCAATAAGGCGACTGTTATACCTATAAGCATAGAGTAGATGACAATTTGCCACGCTTTGCGTCTATCTTGGGCCCGGAATTCAGTCTG
>QZGF01000023.1_pt1 | contig 30200 bp, 33 predicted proteins | sample 1990021 | NCBI WGS metagenome assembly QZGF01 (sample SAMN10076523, study PRJNA491371) | Subsurface metagenome, whole genome shotgun sequencing project. | isolation source: subsurface fracture fluid from borehole BE326-BH2 | place: South Africa: Beatrix Gold Mine | collected 2015-06-18 | reverse complement strand
CTCCGGCCACATCAGCAGCAAACCCGCCGCCAGAAACAGAGGCAGGAATCGAAGTGTTCTTGTCGCTATGGCTTTCATGTCGCCTTCTCCTTAAAGATGGTCATTGCAGTCTTACCCAGTTGCATCCCGCAGTCGATGCGCTTACGAGTTGTGCCTGCAGGATGGCAGTAGTGTTCGCCGCCACGGTGGTGGTGCCGGGCCCAGTGATGGTCTCGCTGCCGAAGGGAACCAACGTCGATCCTGCCGCATTGATATTGCGGATGTAGACGTTCTGGCCTGTGAAACCCTGACAGGATTCGAGCGTGAAGTTGCCAGCACCGAAATTCAGAATCGCATATTGATCCTTGTCCTGTTGTTGTGGACATACGCCGGTGCCGTTCACGGTGATGGCCCCGAGCCCGGTTGCGGAGTTGTAATAGGTGAATCTGCGTGGCGGTGCGCGTCAAAATGAAGTAGTTTCCGTTGTACCCTGCAGGCGTGATTCCTGCAAGGGTGATGATGTTACCAGCTTGGCAATTCGCAGGAGTTGCACCAAAAGTAATCGTTGCGGTGTTTCCGGATTCGCTTCCGGCTGTGGTGGCGGTTGCGGTGGCGGCAGGGGAAGCGTAGACGGTTGCGGAAGAAAAATCCTTTGGACCGTAGTAGCGGTTCACGACTCGCTGAAAAAGCGGAATGACGTCGTTGTTGTAGGCAAAAACAGTCGGATGCGTTCCATCCGCTGAATAGGTTGGATTTGCCATCGCTCCGTCGGCGCCTAGGTTGGGGTCGGCGGCTATATCAACCAAACCATCAGCGAAAGATGGCCATCTCTGCCGCAAGAGGGTGTTGAAAGTATCCCGGTTGGCATCGAATCCGCCCGTGGTGCGGGACATCACGGTAGCAGGAAAAACATTCCATCCTTCTTTTCTAAGTTGATTGCAGGCATCCTGCATAAACCCCAGGACTCTGGCCGGAGCAGTATCCAACAAGTCATTCCCTCCACCCCAAAAAATCACGGCACTGTGCGGGCCGTAGGGTTGGTACGCCATTCCTGCAAGGTATTTCCCGCTAGCTGCTTGCTGTGATGCTCTCGCGCTCGTGATTCCTAGAGTTGCCTTTTTCCAGGTGAAGTTGGTATCTGGGACGACCGATTGCCATTGTGCTGCCAGATTGTTTGTGATCGAGTCACCGGTAACTAGAAAAATCGGATTCACATCCGCACTGTAGCCTTCTCCAGCGCCGCCTGGCAAAGTGGGAATCAACGAACTGGAACCCAGATAGATGTTCATGGCCTGGACGTTCTGCGCGATTTCAGCTGGAGAAAGCGTTCGGTTGTAGAAACACATTCGATACGTCGCTCCCTGGAATCCAGAACGCGTTAACGAAGCAGTCCAGCCTGAGCCAGGGTTCCCCAGGAACCAGTTGCCAATCGTTACATCTCCGAAAACGGAAACGACTGTGCTGACGGTTCCCAGCTTTTCTCCGTTTACGTAGATTTCGTCGGAACCTCCACTAATCATTCTTAAGGTAAGTACTACTCTCCCATTAATGGCAGCATAGTATTGTTTCAATAGTCCGGTTATGCCAGTTCCTCCATAGAGTGCGGGCATAACGATTCCGGTGTTGTTGGTAGTACCTGCTGTGAACAACCCAAGCCCAGCGCTTTGTGTGTTGGTTCCGTTGCCATTCGATGCAAAAACAAAATTTGTCCTGGTGGGGGAGCTGGTGAATTGATTTACTCCCCGTACATCTACCAGGGCCATGATGGTCGCAGCGGAATTGAGTGCCGATGGGAAGCTCACGAATCCCAACTGGTGGAAATCGAAATTGATACCCACAGGCGAAAGCCACGTTGCTCCTGTGCCTCCAAAAGTGCCGTTGTTATTATTGCCGGAATGGTCCAGTACGGTAGTCCCGCTGCCTTCGTTGAACCAGTAGTCTCCGATCAACCCAGAAGAAATTACAGATGTTCCTACATTGGAAGTTGGTGTCCCGGAGGGTAGTGCACTTGCTCCTGATGAATTTAGGGCGGTCAAGAGACCCGTCGCCGAATCACAATAAAAACGAACGTATCCAGTCGGAGGATTGCCCGGATTTGGAACGCATTGATAGTCGTTGATGCTCTGTCTCGTGATGATCGGTATTTGCGGGTCGGCTGCCGGAACATCAACATAGATCACTCTGGCGAATTCGTCAGTATGCCAGTGCCTTGTCAGAAGTTGCGCCCGCACTGTTGGTATCAAACAAGCGAGCAAAAGCACGGTGAAAAACAGTTTCCTTAACATGAAAGATTCTCCAAGATTAAATCAGAATTTTCCCGATGATAGTCGGACTGGATCCTCCGGATACATTTGCGACTTTCAGCCGGTAGAACCTGAAGTTCACATTGGCGATGACGCGTTCTTCTCCGGTCGTGCTCGTGCTCGAATCCAATGTGTTGTACTGGGCATCCACATCCACCATTGACGCCTCGAGCGTCACGGTAACAGTGGACGGACCTCCGGCGATCAACGTACTCCATGTGACCGCTCGCTGATTCTGGTTCTCTCCGGAACGCTCCTGCACCGCAAACTGGAGATACGTCCCATTCGTCAGGGTCGCACCTGTTTCCGCTGGCGGGATGTACGCTTGGCCGACATCGGCTGTGGCGCCAACATCCGCATGTGTGAGCGCGAACGAAATTGTCCCTTGTCCAGTGGCTGCGTCGATGGAGACGGCTGTGATCGCCACGGCCGACACGTTGAAAGCGCCACTTGCTGTGGTAGTCCCCGTAATGGAGATCAACTGGCCGGCGACAGGGACCTTCCCTTCACGGATAGTTCCCGTCACCGTAGCTACGTTCGTCGCAAGCGAGACCTGTGAGACATCGAACTTGGTTACAGGAGAACTTGCGTCCGCCGTGCCGCTTGATCCGATGGAATAGCCGGGGATGCCAGGTTGCAAGAGGGGGACTGGCGTATTTTGGCTGGGATTTGTGATGTAGGCTGGCATAGAAAGCCTCCGCTATGGAGCGATCTGCCAGCCCGATTTCTGGCGACGGTCAGGATGATAGCACGATTTTTGCTTCCTGCGGCATGGGCACGGAGTTTATCCGCCGCGGCAATGCGTTGACGGTCAAGGGAGACTGAAACTCGCTTTCCCAGCCGCCAGGAAGTTCCACTTTGTACCGCAAAAGGCGCTCCTTGATAGGTTTACCTATTTCGCGCTCAACAATGTCTTTGCCGAAGATTTCCGCTCTCCAGTAGGGATCTCTGATGAACTCCTCGAGACGAATTACGCGCTCTTGAAAATTCCTGCACCGTGCGAAAAGGTCTTCCTTGGGGAGCCAGCCGCGGTTGTAACCGAAGTATCCAACGTGAGAACACTTCGCAATTCCAGAAGAAACAGTTTGGGAACGGTCGGCATCGAGCACGCGCTGGATTAGTCCGTCGTGTTCATAGTGCTCGATCGCAAATGGCGTGTTGAGTTTGCTGGCTTTGAACGTCCGCTCTATGTATCCCGGCATGTCCGCGTAGTAGAGAGGAGAGGCATGCTCGACGATCTGACGCAGTTTCTTTCTCCGGAAGCAAGTCCCGATGGCGTAGTACCACGGCTGGAACATAAGGTCATCCTCGAGCGGAGCGTGACGGTTGAAGACCCAAGCCATGGATGCGAATAGGTCTCACCACTGCTCGTGTTGCTGACGATGCCATGTGAAAAAGTCGGGATGCACCATGACATCATCTTCGATGTAAAAAATGGTCTGGAAGCCTCCGTTGTACGCCCATCGGAGAGCCTCCATAGCGCAGTACGTGTTCCCATGGTAGTCATGTTTGGGGACGAAAGCGGCATAGGCATTGTGACGGTGAAGGACCTGCCAGAGCACTGGATCGTCGTATGTGCCGCGGTCCGGGAAGACCGCAATCGGACCTTCGTAGCCGTACTTTCGGATTCGCCTAAGGCACGAGAAGAGGAACTCGTTCCTCTGGTATGTCGGCACGATTACGATTTCGCCTTTCATGTTGCCTCCGGTTTGCGCATGGTCACCCAAATCCAAGAATCCTCGACGTGGGCATCGACCCAATGGAATCCGGCGCGCTTGAACTCTTCCGCGAAACTTTCTGCCGATGGAAACGTGATTCCGTCGTAGCTGCCATGTTCGTCGAGAACGGTCTGTACCCGTATCAACTTGCCAGGTTTCAGGACCCGATAGGATTCAAAAATGAGTGAGCGGATCATTCCCAAATCCTGCATGTGCTGAAAGCAGGTGAAGGAATAAATGAAGTCGAAGGAACCGTCCGCGAACGGAAGTTTGTAGCCATCCACAAGAACCACGCGCATCCAGTAGCGATATCCCAAGTACCGAACTGATTCGTTGACCATGGACCGCGACCAATCGGTTCCGATGACGCTCAAGAAGCGAGCGCCAGCAAAAGCCATCAAGCGGCCGACTCCAGCCCCTATTTCAAGGCACGTTTGGCCATACATGCCATGAAAGAGTTTGAGCGCTTGTTCCCGGGTCTCTGCCACATCTTCTTTGGGAGCGCCCACGATCTTGTTCCACATCTCTTCTTTCGTGTCGCCGCTGATATCCCAATGTTCGATCTTGGCCATCAGAGTCCTTTCGTAAAAAGCCAATGCTCCTCGTGGTCTACTGCGAGAGCCTGTTCTTGATACCCTAACTCCCACATGAATTTGTGAAGTTCCATCGGCTCGGTGCCGTACCGTTCCACCATGAATTCCGGGTGAATGGCAATCCAGACAATCGGTCCGTGCTCACGAAGAAGATTTTCAGCGCCGCGCAGAACGATCAATCCGGCGCCTTCCACGTCAATGTGCAACGCGTCAGGTATGCCAGCTGTTTTGACGATGGTGTCTACGCGGAGACATTCCGTGCAATCGGCGTGCTCATGGAGCAACTTGAACTTGATGGCCTTGATGATTTGTGAATAGTCCGGTCCTTCCGGCCACGCGTCCAAGATCACTTTTGCATTCGGAGTTTCATTCCAGCCGGCGAATCCGAGAAAGGAAGCGCGCGGTGGTCCCAGTCCATTGCGCTTCCATGTGGCCTTGGTGTTGGACCACATTTCGGTGACTGGCTCGATGAGGACCATGTTTTTCTCCCCACCGACCATCTGGGAAAACATGGCACTCTGCCAACCGTCAAATGCACCGATATCGTACAGGAGCATCCCTGGTTTGAGTCGCTCGGCCATCGAGAGATGGCATTCTTTCTCCCAATAGTCCCACCATGAATGATATTCCGCGAGAAAACGCGGAAGAATCACCTTCCAGCGCTCATTCACTGTCTGCTCGACAAATTCTATGCTTTCTACGGCTCTGAATTTGTCTCCCAAGTAGTACCATTTCCTTTCTTCAACGGGAATGTCTTCTTCGCGGTCGTATTTCCCGTATTGTCCCGCTCTTTTAGTTTCGATCTGCCGTCACCTTGTGCAGTAGATTGCCTCGAAAAGTCCAGTACCCGGATGGACATAACCTTCAACAGAATAGACCACCCGCAAATGAGCCAACATCTGCATGTAAAGGTCTCTGCCCATCCAGTCGTGAACTTCGATATACATAAATCGGATCTTGGAGAGCGTATCCATGCTGGCTCCGGTAATGATATCCGCCTCTGAACCCTCAACATCAATCTTCACGCAATCAATTTGGCTGTCGCAAAAATTAATAATCGAGTCGAGTGTCAGAACCGGAACAACTTCGGACTTCATGAAATCTTCTTTTGTCCACTGCACGCCGTGGGATTGGAGTTCCGCCATTGAAATACACAAGTCCGTTATTTTCAATCCGGTGTTCCACCGTTCGCTGCAACCCTGCTTTGCGTCCCACCGCAGCCTTGATGGGGTTTATGTTCGACAGTTTGGTTTCGGCGATCATTTTGTTCAAGAGCGTGTAACTATTCAGCCCCGGTTCAAACGCAAAAACGTCTGCGCCTTTTACAGCGCAAAAAGCCGAATAGATTCCGGCATTCGCTCCTATGTCCAAGACTAATTTATCGGGACCGGGCCGGAAAAGTTCGTGAGCCTTCTTCCATGTCAGCGATCCGGAAAGAACGATCTCCTCAACAGCCCTGAAGTTTCCGGACACGTCACAAGATTTAGTGAATTCCGGGTGTTCAACTGCTACGCGTTCCCATACTTCTTGCTTGCTCATTGTTTTTTCTTTGCGAATTTAGCCCAATGCAACCGTTCACTCTCCCATCCATCTACCCCAGATGCACCTTCCACCAAGTTGAAGTGCTCACCAAGTTTTCCGACAACTTTTTCATAAGTATGGCGGTCAGCACAATTGTTGTGAAATTCGATGTGCATGAATCCTATTTGATCCAACTTTGAGTCGGGCACCGCCAGTAACGCGTCGAATTCAGCACCTTCAATATCAATTTTCAGGCAGTCCCAAAAATCTATACCTATGGCGTCAGAAAGAGTGATAGCAGGAACTTGGACTCCTTCCGTCCAAATACGTCCGTTTCTACCATGCGCACGGGCTCCCTCTGGGAAGGAATCGCCATTAAAAAAAACGTTGCCAGTTTCTTTATAGATCGCTTGGTTATGACACTGCACCCTTTCTTGTAAGCCAGTACGCTCTATCATCTGGGCCAGAATTGCGAACGTTTTTGGGTCTGCTTCATAACTCGTTACCTGTGCTCCTTGTAACGCGCAATAGGCAGTCCAGATTCCAGCGTTTGCCCCTATGTCCATGGCCCGGCTTCCCCAAAATGGCTTCCAGCCTATTGCATCATGCAGGACAAAATTTGCTACTGCCCATGGGTCATCAAAGGAATCGTGTTCGTGACCAAAAACGGGACACGTGTGGGAGATCCGCTCCCACACGTAATCCCGAAATGAAAGTTCGCTTTTCATTTAAGCAGAAGGATTGGCCTACAGTCTGGGTAGGGGAACGCGTCTCCCTCGCTCAGTCCGTGATTTACCGTAATAGTAGAAGGAAGAGTTCCTGCGCTTGCGCTGCTTCCAGCACTAAACCACTTAAGGCCGTCGTTGCTGGCGCTAGTCGCAGCGATGGCCCATTTCAGTATGGTGCCTGCACTGGTAAACGCGAGCAAATAAGTCCCGGGCCCAACAACAACAGGACCTCCTGTAATTGTCAAGGTGATTGCCCCAGCTGAAATGCGTTGCGGTCCGGCATGGGCTACTAAATTGCCATTGACATCGTAGATGCCTACATCGCTGTCGTTTGACGCATCCCCTGTATAGATGAAGACGCAGATGTCCGTTACCTTCAATGGGAACGGTACTACGAATGAGTACAGTGCAATATCATTCGCGTTGCTCAAATTCACTACTGATCCGGGCATTCCCCATGCATAGGAAGTGAACGGAGACGTGACAACAAAGTCAGAATAATTTTGAGGTGCCATTTGATTTTCTCCTTGTTAAAAAGAGGAACTCGGGGGCACGGAATGTACCACGATGCGCACTAGAACACCATTAAAAAATCATTGGATACTTCGGCTCTGAACCTCTTCCATTCAAGTCGCGGGACCGCTTCATGTTTCTTTCAGTCGCTTCCGGGTCATAGACGGTCAACTTGTAGGTCTCCCAGTCCGCGCAAACGACTGGAGAGTATACCTTGTCCTCGATGAATGTTCGGGAATCTGGCGTGAAGTTCGCAGCGAGAAGTCCGCGGAACCAGTCCGTGTGCGTGAGGTACGGTCGGTTGTGAAATTGGATGGTCTTGATGAGCCACGGCGTCAACTTCCCGCACATCAAATGCTGATGCTCTACGTGGATCTGCTCATCGTAATGAAGCCGGATGTGATTCGTTTGCCGGTCCTGAATGGCTGTTTTCAGCATATTCCAGTCTATCGTCCGGTTCACCAATGGCGTATCATGCTCGACAAAAAGCAGGAGCGGAGTATCGACCATCTCGAGAGTACGCACAGTCATTCTCGCTTGATGGGTGAATTTGATGAACGGAACGAGCCGGACATTGTGTTCATTCCGCAAGGCGTGAACCACCAAATTGTAAATGTACTCGGAGTAGCGTTCTTTGTATTTCTCCTGCTCGTGCCGGATGCCGTCAAGCATGATGAAGATTGGAGAATCGGTCAGGTGGTAACGAATGCTGGCCAGCGTCTCTTCAATGATCGCAGTCGAAGGATGGCTCTCGATGGGCGACGACGAAATCAGTACGGTTATGTCCGCGTGCATAGATTTTCAATGTCCCTTCCAAGCCACTTCAGGAACTGGCCTTTGTAGGACTCCCACCAGTTGAAGCACCTGGCGCTGAGAGTGTACCAGTCTGTTTTGATCTCTTGAATCTTCTGTGGCAGTTCCGTCCAGCCCGTCACCACGGGCAAAGGATGGTCGCCAAGCACCATCTTCCAGAATCCGGGTTCATGCCTGGTTGGACTTAAGTCATCCAAGATCGGGATGGCTCCGCATTCGAGCGCTTCGCAGACGCGCGCCGAATCCGGCGAAAAGGGACCGGAAGGACATGGAACGATGTGAGCTCGGCAGAGAAGGCGATAGTATTCCTCGAGCGAGACGCCTTGGCAGTATCCGCGAGTGCGAATCTCCACGCCACCCCAGTCCAACGTTTCAAGCGAGCGTACGCACTGCCAACGTCGCTCATGCGTTACTTGGCCGGCGAATACCCAGTCCAAATCCTTTTCCACTTCCACAAGATATTTCCGCGTGTGTGGCGTATAGCCGTCCAAGATGAAACGGTCCGCGAAATTATGTCTTCCCGGAATCGGCTCCTGAACCCAAATGCGGCAATTGGGATGCTCGATTTCCTCGACCGGGAAAGAGCATTCTTCGTCCCCAAGGCAGATCACCACAGCCCATTTGAGACTGGCTAGATCACGATTGACGCGTCCGATACTGCCCAGTTGGCGCCCACCGTGGACGATAACGACCGCGCCTTCTCCACGCAATTCCTCAGGAAATTCCGGCAGTCCTGGAAAGTGAATGCATTGGTAGCGGTCGAACATGTCATTGACCATGGCGGTACAGTTGTAAAAACCACGGCCATCATTCTGTGAATGCCAAACAACGGGAATCACTCTACCCTCCGGACTTTCGATGCCGCCACTTCCCGGACTGTGCCACTGTCAAGCATCACGACAAGGTACGTGGTGCCCACGAAGTCCTCGGACGGAAAAGGTTCACCCTTCCAGTTGTAATCTTCCAACACATCGGTCGGTGGAATGTAGACTTCGCGCCACTTCACTTTCATATTTCGTTCAGCCATGACGCCGCCGTTACCATCTTCGACTTCGGATACTCAATCAAGCCCATGGTCCGTAAGGCACCAAGGGGATTCCTGAAAGCGCCGCCATTCACTTCGTAACCTGTTTCTTCGGCGATCTGTTCGTGCGAAACAATCTCTCCTTTGTGGGCGATGATTGCTTGAAAAATCTTCCATTCCGGACCAGTGCAAACCTTCACAATGCGCCGCATAAGTTCTTCCCATGTCGGCGGTACAACTGAACCAGTATGCGACTTTCCTTCTTCTGTGAGCGACACTGAACTTGCCGATGGATAATCCACCAAACCTTTGGATTTCAGTGCTCCCAGCGGATTACGGAAAGCACCACCGTTCACTGAGTACGACGACCACGCCGCAACCTGCTCTTTCAATGGTTGATTTGTGCCGATTGAGGCGAGCTCGGCCATGGCATTCAGGATTTTCCGCTCCGGGCCAGTGAGATCGCCATTGTTGGACACTTCACGCAAAGGAGATGGCTGTGTGATTTTTTCGGTCTTCGATACGAAGGAAATGCTCGTGGCGTGCGGTGTAGTGCTTTGGGTCCGCAACGGCATTTTTGTCGGCGTGAATCTTGGAATTGAATCCGTATGATTCGATGCCAATTTCGCAATCTCAACAAAAGCAGATTTTTGTCTGGCCAGTACTCTTTCGAGATTGGCCATGTGCGACCGGAATTCCCCGGATACATGAGCAACCGCGCGGTCAATTGCTTTCTGGTCGATGATTTGCACTTCCTTCGTGGCGGTCGGCTGGCTGCGCAACTGTGCCCGAAGTGACCGGATTTCTCCGCGCAATTCCGCTTCCGTCTTGGCTTTCTCTTCCGCTGCTTTCGGCAAGTCGGCGAGTTTCGGAAGTAGTTTCGCAATCGCTTCCGGAGGCGGCGGCGGAGTGATTTCGTACCGGAGAGCGTCTTGTCCATGTGCTGTCTGGATAGGGCCGATGTGCAGGAGGATGCGCTCTTTGGAAATGGCTCGACCCAGCGCGAAGAAGTGGCCAGGCTCGAGCGTCTTGATCTGGTCGTAAAACGCATGCAAATCTTTCTTGTCGATGCCGAGCACTTCCGCAGCACGCTTCCGGTTCACATCCTCAAAGGTCCCCCCGACAAGACGATTGAGGAGCATGGAACTCGCATCCTTGCTCAATGTCGCCAACCGTTGTGTGGCGAATAAGGAGACTAGAAGCCTTTTCCGGCCGCGTGTGCACAATCCGATCACAGCGTCAGATGCCACAGACTCACCCTTCCCATGCTCCGGTGCGAATAGATGCGCTTCGTCGATGATGACCAAGCAGGGATGTCGATGTTCCTTTGGCGCTTCAATGAGTCCGTCGCAGAAGTCCCGGACCCATTCATGGCGTGCGGACGGCTTCATCTCGTAGAGATCACAGATGGCATTCGCGCGCAGTTTCAAGAGTGTCTGGGCAACCAGCCGGGCCGAACGTACATCAGCCGGCGTCTCGCCGCCCTTGCCGACCAGCACAAACGGGTATTTCTCACGGAGAGGAGAGAACTCGCCTTCGGGGTCGATGGCGATGATCTGAATTTTCCCGAAAGCCTGCTCGATGATGCGCTTCAAGGCGAAAGTCTTGCCGCCTCCGGAGTCTGCCGTCACGAGCATCCGGGTACTGAGAAGCGTCTCCAAGTCGATGCCTACGTTATGAGTTCCGGCTTTCCCGATGATGATGTTTTTCATGATGCCTTCAAGACTTGGAGAATGTGCGCCATTCTCACGTTCCAAGTATCGTTCTTTGTGATGTGATCTACTCCGGCTCGCACAAAAGATCGGCGCTGTATGTCGGACCACGACAAAGACATCTCGATCGCGTGCTCTAAACTGTCAAGATTCTGCGGTTCATATACTGCGCCAAGAGGCACATCGAGCCCTTCCACAATGGGATGAATCAAGAATCCATGGCGCCCGATAGTCTCAGGAACGCGGTCGGACCAATATTGCGGAGTCCCGGCGAAGATGCAATCCCCAACAATCACTTTTGCCGAAGCATACACATCATTGAGTTCATGGCCGCGAACTCCTTCGATGTGCCGGAAGCGGTCTCCATATCTGGCTTCGAGAAATTCCACCAGTTTCGGCCTAAACGGATATTCCCGGTGATAGTGCCGTGCTCCGACAAAGAGCACATCGCACCTGTACTTTTCCTGTGGCACTCCGGGATGGATATAGACCGGACTAACCGCTGGTTTCATCCAAAAATGGTTGACTCCTCGTGCCTTGAAATCGTCTTGGCGGGAACCATCCGCCGTGAATACGAATTTGGTCTTCCAGAATGCCAGTTTGCCAATCCATTCTTCGCGCTCCGGAATGCCCCAGAACTTGTCGAGATGCAGACTCACGCTGGGGATGGTCAGGCTTTCAAGGAATTCAGTCATTTCGAGAGTCGGGACTTTCAGCCAATCCGGTGTGCGGACCCACAGAAAGATGTCATTCCACGCGACTGCATCTTCCAGTTGCCGCAGCGTAGCGTAATTTTCCTGAATAGTTTCGACTTCATGGCCCAAGTCTTCGAGAGCCCACTTGACCATATTCTCCGTGCTTTCCGGAGCCTCGAAGTTTCCCATGAAAGCTACGGATGGCCGATCTCCGTTCATCTGGCGTGCAAGGCCAACGATTCTTTGCACTGTCGGCCTGCGATCTACGCTCTCCAAGTGTTTCCCGAACAAGGTTGAAAATTCTTCGTTGCCAGCGAGGAATTCTCCTCTCGCTTTTGTGTTCAGACCTTCTTTGAGCATGGTGAAGGCAGCATCATGAATGTCGAGCGCGGAGACTTCATGCACTTTCGCAAAGTTGTATTGCGTTTCCCGGACGGATGGCACGTAGATTGCCGATTTCACTTCGTTCATTGGCGGAGCGCCAGTGGTCAGAATCCAGGCATCGACACTCAGTGCCTCATGGAGAGCATGGCCGAAACCTTCCGTGCCGCTCGGATACAGGTGGAATCGGTGAGAGTTCTGCAGTTGACGCAATTCTTCTTCGGATACGCGGTCCAAGATGATGACATTGGGAACATGCTCCCGGTCTTTCAGCGCAGTGCTTACAATCGTCAACTGGGCCGGAATGTATCGGCCGTTCCTTGTCCATTTCCATGCGTCGAGAACCGCTTGCGTGCCGCGGAAGGACGAATTGCCGCCGATGTGCAGAAATTTGTTTTCCCGTGGAATCCCCGGTTCGTACTGGTCGCGCGTCAGAAATCCCACGTAATGCACCTTGCCGGGAAACATGGGCGACAATATCCGCTCTGCTTCATGCGTCTTGCAAAAGATTCTTTGGTAGCGTTTCCCTATCAAGTTCACGAGATGCGGCTTGAGCCATTCGGGATTCGCAAAGTACCAGTGGACCGACGCCAGGTCGAAGAGATGGCGGGAGACGGTTTCAAGGGAGATCGCCAAATCAAACCGCTCTGCCGGCGCTTCCTCGATGTCGTATTGAATGCCAGTGACTTCGTGGCCGCGCGCGGTCAAGAATCCGGAAAGCAACCTGTATTCCGTGGCCAGTCCGATAGCAGCTTCTATGTTGGTAACGATACTTATGCGCATCGTTTCGGTCTCCGATTCTGTGCTTGCTCCTTACGTGTGGCCCACCGACAGTTTCCCGGTTCGTAGTTCCCGTTATTGTCTATGCGTTCTATGGTGTGAAGTTTGGAAGGTTTCAACCCCATATCTGACATGAAATTCTGGAAGTTATCCCATCTCTTGCAAATCGTTACGCCTCTACCACCATAGTAACCGTAGTGCGTGCTTCTTGGATTTAAGCAGCGCTGCCGCATGGCAGACCACGATTTGTAAGTGGGGGAAACAGCCCCCTTCGTGTGGCCATGCTTTATTGGGTGACGCAAATTTCCTGGAGCCTTTTCATTCCTAAGACACCCACACGATCTTGCATATCCACGTCCGAAAGATTGAGCACAAATAATTTTAACGTTCCCGCAATCACACAAGCATAGCCAATAGTCTTGCCGTGATTTGTTGCCTTTTCCTACTGGCCAACATGTACTTAGACGATGGAATCGCTGCCCAATGGCGATCTTCACTTTGCATCCTTGAGATTTTTGGGAATTTCCGTCGCCTTGATGACAGCAATACGCATGAGGAAACTCCCGATTCCATTGGGGAGACTAACGCGGGATATCCTGCAAAGCAAGCAGATTTAACGCGCCAAGATTGTTCTTTTGAAAATAACCGTGGTCACGGTTCGGATGACTGCTTGCGTGCATACAAATCCAATGGCGAACAGAGCTCCGTTAATGATCCAAGTCATCGGGACACTCCTTTCGTGCCAGATTTTTTGTCAGACAATGCTGCAAGGATAGCCATGAAAAAGACACACACGAAGTCCCACAAAACAAGAATCGCCGCAACTGCAACTGCCAAACTTAGGAGTCTGAACATGGAGTATTCTCCTTTTTGAATAGTTTCAGGACTTCAGGCCAACCGACTCCGTTCCCGAAGTGAATGAATGCTCCGTTGAACTTGCTGGCGTTGGCCTTGTGCGGACGGTCGTCGATGAGCACATCCCCGGCCAAGATGCTTTTGTCGTGAGTCAGGATGATCTTGCGCTTCATTTCCGGCATGTGTTCGAGGACCCAGCTGACCTTATCGGCGTAAGCGTGGGGCACTCCGGTCGGAGGCTTTGTAGCCAGCCAGACTTCGTGGCCCATGCCGACTAGGCTGCGGACAGCTTCGATGGCTCCGGGAATCGGCTCCATTTGGAGATAGGCTCCGGGAAGTTTTTTGATCTCATCCCCGGCCAGTCCAAGGCGTGTCTTGTAGGAATCGAAGTCCACAATCACGCCATCAAGATCTACGAAGATTCTCATGCACACTCCATTTCTTGAAGTTCCCTGTGGACGATTTCTCTGTTGTCCCAATAGTTGCTTTGGGCGTTGGGTAGTCTGGCGTAGAGATCACCTTCCAGTTCCGGGCCATGTTCGGTCACTTTCACATTCAGCAAAGGCAGTCCGTACTTGTCGTGGACCGTGAGCACGGCCTTGAGCATCGACTTTTCGGAATAGCTCCTGTGAGTAAAGATGTGGTCTGGGGCGAAGTCAACTAGCTTCGCATCAGGATGCGGTTTTGGACGAAGGCAGGCTCATTTCCACGACTATTCGGCTTATCTTGGAAGGCGCGCTCGCCCAGAGCGGCCCCAGAGGCTAAATCCAGCCTATTTAGACGATTCTTTCTTGCGATCCGGGCCTTTGATCTTCTCAAGGTCCTTTTCCGTCCTTGTTTCGAGGGTCGAGATACGAACCCAATCAAGTACTAGTCACAAGTACCACCAATAGGGGGACCGGTAGCCTATTTCCAGCGACTTGGTATTTGTTTGACACTTGGAGTATGAAAACCTTCTATCTCATACTCATTCTATTCCTTCCATCAGGTTTATATGCCCAATCAGTGCGCATCGACAATGCAGCCGCGATCAAATTGCTGAAGGGTATGGAAAAGTCGATTAGCGGAAGCGTCCTCTTGGACGCCGAAGTCCACATCCTCGATTTAGGGACATCATGCAGTGAAGGCACGCACGGGAAGATTGATGGCGATGGGAACATTTCCGCGAATGGGTGGCGGGATTGCCGGGACCGAAAACACCGCTCTGTCCGGGCAACTTTCATCGTCATGGACAAGGGACAAAATCTCTACAAACTGAATACCATTTGCGATGAAACATGGATTTGGAGCAATTGTGTGATTCCTGAAAAAAATGCGGCGATCCGGTCTCGTCTGGATAGCGGGCGGCATTCCACCTTCACATTACATATCTGGACAAATGGTCATCGTCTTGGCAATAAAGACGTCGAATCAAAATATGCCATTCTGTCTGTTTCAAGGATTGGTAACCAATGACCTCCGTGGAACTTTTTGGCGCAACACGTGGCCAGCAAAATAATTCTAACCAAGATGCTTTCTATATCGGTCATCGCCCTTTCCCGGTATGGGCCGTGGCCGATGGCGCTGGTAACGCACAGTTAATTTCCAGAAAAGCAGTGGCCGTCTTCACACACTTGCATACGGAAATGAGCGAGTCCAACCCCGCATCTTTGGTCCATGAGAATACGTGGAAACGATGGATGAAGAACTTAGACTCCATGCTTCTTGGCGGGAACCAGACTACGTTCTGTGGTGCGAACATCGTTCGCATGAATGACAAGTGCTACGCCATCGGTGCAAGCGTGGGCGATACACGGCTCTATCTCCATTCCGCCAATGGGCACTTAGCGCACATTACGGAAGGTGCCAGGAAGTCCCGTCTCGGTAGCGGTGCCGTAGATCCAACGACCTTTTGCATTGAGTTGGTCCATGGGGACACACTGCTTACTTGTTCAGATGGAGCATATGGTCCGATGCCGATGGCCGAGCTTGGCCGGATTGTAATTGCTAATAAAATGTGGCACTTGTCAGATGTTCCCCCTGCAATTATTGAACGCGCTGCAAAGCATGGACTGGCTGATGATGCCACTATTGTCGTGGTGAGATTTAACGACGTCCGCGGTAATGCGCATGAGAGCCGCGGTCTAACACAATCTCGCCGAGCGGCCCTCGCGTAACGATCACTTCATATTTACCAGGTGTGGCATCCACAGCATCCACTCCGTGCAATTCTGTTTCATTTCCTGAACGTGTGTCGATGCGGTAACGTTTCACTCCTTTTGCTTTCTCGCTTGCCGAACGACTGATAGCTTCCCGAGAGGCAGATGATTCTCCTGAGGCATTTGGAGTTCCCTCTTCTCCGCCAATCTCTACTTCCGGTATTTCCTTCCCCTTAAGGAATTCGTTGGCCACATTTCCGGCTTCAGACAGCGGCATTACATTCTCAGTTCTGCCTTGGTATCTCAATGGCGCTTGTTCAATGCGTCCAATGGGTCCTTCCTGCGTGATCGGTGTTCCTTCCGGAGTAAAGCGGGTGACCTCTCGCGGGTTCAGGACAATGCGCGGGAAGTCCACATCGCCGGCCACATACCGCGTATTCTCCGGCAGCACCAAGCCGCGGCGCCCGACTTGCGCGATGGCGTCACGATTTCCTTGACGCGCGAGTTCCATGACGCGTTCATTCGTCCACGTCGCCGGACGGCCTTCGGATATCGCGGCTTCTTGCGGTCCGGCCTCCGGTTGTTGGATCTTCGGAATGCCTTCTTCGGCTGGCGTTGTCCTCTGGGCCACTCCTTGTCGATAGGCTTCCATGTCGAAATTTGGAGACTCACGAATGGGGACTGGTTTCCCTTGGCGCTCTTGCTCTCGGGCCTTTTGACGTTCTTGTCTCGCGGTTTCCCGTTCAGTCGCCGCCTTTTCGCGGGCGACACGCCGATTCTCAACATCTTGAATCTTGACGGCCTGGTTGATGTCGGCCGCTTTCGCTTCTTCCGCAGCGCGCGTTCGGCGGGCAATTTCTTCCGGCGTGTCAGGAAGCGCTTTTTCCGCAGCCATTTTAGCCAAGCGTCCAGTTACCGTATGCGTGTGGCCAAGTTCTTCCACAAGATGAGGTTTCACTTTGCCGGCGACTTTGGGAATGAGACTTTGTTCTTCGGCTGCTTCCGGCGCTTCACGCGCAGCGGCAAGTTGCGCCACACGGCCCACCATGGAGCCAAGACCGTGCGCGAATCGTTCCGGACCGGACAATCCTTCCGCATCTTCTCCGGTATGCCGCAAAGACTCTAGGGCACCTTGGCCCATTTCCTTGCCAGCTCCGTAGAGACCTTTGCCAAGTTCATAAATCTGTCCAATGCCGGAGAACGGATTCGCCTGATGAAGTGCGAAACCAATTGGATGTTCCATCATCTCGGCATTCTGCTTTTTGTATTGCTCTGCCAAGTCTTGGAGCGGATGCGCCGATTCCGGCATGCCACTGAATCCGGAGAGCGCGCCGAGCGCGAGTTCGCGGCCTGCCCCGGCCGCTCGAGACGCTTCGGCTTCCTGAGGAGCGGTGTCCACATGGAGAGTTTTGGCGTTGTAGATCGGCCCGCCTTTTTTGGTCTGGAAAGAACCGGGTGCACCCGTAAAACGCTGGCGATAATAGTCGTTCATGTGCGCGGAGATGCGCTGGTCCGCATCCGGAGCGGAGTAGTCATAATCCGGAAATGCTTTGCGGAAATTGGCCGGGTCCTTCAGCTTTTGGGCGATCTGCTCATCGCTGCGCGGGTCGTCCGTGTAGGCTTTCCGGTATTCCGCTACCGGGTCGAATTGGTCTCCATTGGCCATGACTTAGAACGGGAGTGGCTTTTTGCCTTCTTTCTTTTCGCCTCCGCCTTCCCCCTCGACGATGCGCTTGTGGGAGGTCTTACCTTCCTTGGCCACAGACTCGAGCGTAGGTTTCAAGCCTTCCATCCCGGCGATGAACGAATCCGGATCGCGCTCGAGAGTGCCCAGTGCGGTCTCGAAGTCCTTGACGAACTCCGCGTTGCGGAATCCATGGACTGCCGGCTGCAACGCATAGAAGGATTTCATGGCCGAGTATAGACGCGCGATATCCGGAGGAACATTGCCGATGGCCACTTCTCCGCGAGCCAGACGCCCCATGATCGGACCGATGTTGTCGCGGTTCTTTTCGACAAGACCTTTGAGATCCGGGATGACATCGAGCACGGCTTGTGCGGCACTTCCGCGGCTTTGCGCTTGACCGCTGGGTTTCACGAGTTCCTGTTCCTTTAATTTATTCTCGAATTGCTCCTCGTGGAGCTCCAGATTTCTCGCAGCCACGCGATGAGCCTCTTCCGCCATGGCGAGTTTCTTTTCCGCCGCTTTATATGCCGGAGAGTTCGGATCATTTTTTGCTTTTTCGACTTCGGCGCGCGCCTTATTCAGATCGGTTTGCGATTGCCGGTAAGCATTGAGATTGGTCCGCGTCTCTTCTGCCGCTTTCTGTTTTTCCTGCGCGGCTTTGTAGATCGGCGAGGATTCATCGGCTACGATGTTGCCTTCATCATCCCGCTTGAGTCCTTGCTTTGCGAGCGTCGCGGAATCTTTCGCTTCATTGGTCTTCTTTGTTTCCTCGAGGCGTTCTTCCGCTGTGTTCGCAACATTCTCTTCATGCGCTTCACGCGCTTTTTCAGCTGTCTGTTCATTCTCGATCTGTTGCTGCCGGACCATTTCGTTCTCAAGATGGCCGGCAGTCGCCATCTTGTTGAGGTCCGTACCCGGAATCAGCGTGGCAGCGCCAGGCGCCGCAACGGTGAGCGCGATGTTGCCGATGCGGCCCAAGATATGGCCAAGTTTGCCGATGCCATGATGGGGAGCATTCGCTTGTTCGGCCATCTGGGCCAGTCGTGCACGATAGTATTCGCTGCTACCGAAGGGAACACCCGGAGAAGTAACGGGTAGGGCAGCTTTTCCCGCTCCGGTGAGTTCTGGAAGGGGACCCGGTGTCGGTGCGACAGTCTTCGCCAAGACATCCGGAGTCGGCTCAAACCCCGGAGGGGTCAATTTGATTTCTGGGACATCGGCCGCGGACTTTCCGGTCGGTGGTGCGGCCGTGACGGGGGTCATCGGTTTTACCGCACCACCAGTCGCCTCATGTGAGGCCACAGGCGAGAGATTGGCTGTCACTTTAGCCGGAGCCACAATTGGAGGCGTGACAGGCTCCGGCGCGAGCAGACCCATCTTGGCCAAGCGGTCCGGGTCCAGAGGAAGTTTCATCACATCATCGAGAGACAGAACAGCCATGCGCTCCTCTTTAGTGTTGCTTAATGGCACCGATCAATTTGCCGCCGCCAGTAGCCAAGTTACCGACCGTATCAAGTCCCTGCATGAGATTCTGGAACCATCCGGACTTTCCGGCTTGTAGCGCCGTATTCAGGTCTTCGTTGGCAAGTCCCATGGCCCGCAGTTGCGCGTTGCGATCGAGACCGTACAGGCTTCCGAGTTGCGATTGCGCTTGCCGCTGTCTTTCGTTGGCCAGTCGGGCATCTTCGTTCTCGACATTGAGCGCATTCGTCGAAAGTTGCCGTCCTTTTTGGCGCGCGGCTTCCGCGAGCGCTGCAGAAAATCCGCCAGGTGTTCGCGTCCGAAGCGCGGTCAGATTTGCCGCTCCCGTAAGTCCGGAATTTACGCCGCCAGCTGCTTCGGCGCCAGCTGTCAGCATTCTGGACTTTTGGAGCGGTGTATATCCCCATGGACTGGTTGCTTCGCGCTCAAGTCCCGGAATCAGCGTCGAACCGATGCCGCTGGCTTCTGTCCCAAGAGTTCCGCCAAGACCTGTGGCTTGAGAAGACCCGGTTTTCGCTCTTTGCTGGATGGCGCGGTCAAAGCGGAGAGGCACAAGTTCATCCGGGATCTCGTACTGACCATCGTGCGAGACCAGCACGTATTTTTGTTGGGATTCGTCCCACTCGTGGACAGGATTGATGGTAAACCGAGCCATACAGACTCCATTAGCCGTATAACCCGATTCCGTGCACAGAGTCTACTACAAAAGTCTTACGGAAACGATAGGGTATAGGACTGCCACGGCGATTTGACGAATCCAAGCGCCTCGAGCCGCTTGCGAAAACCTTTGTCTATGCCGGGCGGCACCCATGCCGTCATCTGGTCGAGGCCGAGTTCGTAGGCTTTTTGCACCATGTAATTACGCAATTCCTGAAGCCAGAGCCAGCGTTCCTCCGGCGTGCTCCATTCATGGTCCACGAGCAAGTAGACTTCTGCCGTGCCGCGGAGCAGGCTGGCCATCACAACTTTCCCTTCGCGTTCGACGACTGCCTTCAGGATGAAAAGCGGATCTGCCAAATCCGGCTTGCAGTTTGGCGGAAGTTCGCTGTCGAAGTGCATGCGCTCCAAGTCCGGAGCGTCTTTATCTTCGAGCGGACGAATCATATCGCTGCGCTGGTTCTTTTCGGCACGGAGGATGCCGGACGGAATTGTGTCCTGCCAAATCCCCAATTGCCTTGCTGGCCGTTGTTTTGTGCAGTGCCGCTTCCTGTGCTCGGAAGAAGCGTCATCTGCGTTGTTCCGCCAGGCGCGACGGCAATCGGAGTGTCGCCGCCGAAGTACACGGGCTCGCCAGGCATGCTGCCCGGATGCTGGGAGTAGGCCCGGAAATAAAAAACTTGCGGCTGCCCACCATCATCCTTGGCCGGAAGAGTTATTGGAGGGGCTGAACGGCTCGCGCCGATATGAAGAACATGCGGCCGGGAAAAGGCCCGGTCCGTCGAGTATTCAATGAAATAATGAAGGTTTCGATTGATGGGATTGTTGTCGTCGATCGTGGCGTGGACCGTGCCATTTCCGTCCGTCTTGATGTTGAGTTGCTGGACCTTTGCCGGCGCGGGAAGCTGGCCAACCGGGTCAACACCAAGCTGTGCGGCGATGTTGTTGATGGCTTGCTGCAGCCGCTCTAAGGCAGCCGCATGGTAGGAACCTGTATCCGGCTGTTGACGCAGAAATGTGATTTCTTTATTGATGTCGAGGGGCATAGAATTCCTTCCATGCGGAATCGGGCTGGCTGTCCAAAAACAAAACGTTACAATCGTAGATACTACTTGCAGCACAAGGATGAAATCAAGCGCAGGACTTCTCTTTGGAGGCGATGCAATCCAGAGAAGCATGCCATTTACCAGAAACGATACGTGCAGAAACATCGTACAAATTGGCTCGCACGTCATAGAAGACATGCGGCAGAGTACCGGGCGCAGGGCAAAAATAGACTAGCCATTGCTGCACGAAATGCATTGAACAACGCGATTCATTCCGGGAACATAATCCGTCCACGTCGTTGTTCAAAATGCCACAAGATATGCAAAGTTGAAGGGCATCATTACCGTGGCTACGCAAAGGAATTTTGGTTTGTTGTTCAATGGCTCTGCTCAAAGTGCCATGTAGATTAATTATTTCTTCCACGCGTCGGCGAGTACGGATCTTGCCGGAGAGACATTGTTATTTTGCTTAATTGGAAAGACTCTCCTACGGCATCTGTCCTGAATCTCATGAACATCCGGTATCCCGACTCATTTACGGGCACCTCGATATCTCCATTTACAGCAGATGGAACATCAATGTTAGGAAGCAAATCGCTTGCGTAAATACTGTCCAACGAGTTTGGGTAGGTGGTCATTTGCACAGAGCCAGTTCCATCCAGAAGTAAAGTCATGAATTCAAATAGCTTTCGGACAGACCCAAGATTGTAGGCGTTCGCCTGTTCATCGCTCGGGAATCCGTACGTGATGTAGCGCTGGTCGATGGCTGCGCCGTCGTCCTCTGCCAGATCGTCCACGAGTTCGTAGATTTTCCCGGTCGCATCGGAATTCCCTACAAAAAGCGGGAAAGTCGTATCGGCGCGCGTCAAAAAGGCAGCACAAGGCGATTTGATGCTCCAAATACTCCATTTCCGCGTGAATTCGGTCGCCATGACCTTGCCGCCGAAGGTCGGATGCACTCCAACACTGCTCGCCAGTTGCCCGGCCGTGTTGAGGAGTTTGTAGTTCAGCGCGAGGACTACGTTTGGCGTTGTGGGGTTGGAATCGTCAGGAATGATGCCGGTCGGCAGCCAGGTATTCGGAGTTTTGAGCGGGACACCGATCAAGATGCGTCGATTCAGGACATCATTCTTCACCCAGAGCGTGTGGCCGTACTTCCAGTTGATTTGGTTCCAGAGCGACTGGATTTCCTCGCTCAATTTGATGGGATCGCCGCCGTTGAAGATGAAGACTCCGGCTTCTCCGGCGATGATGGCCCACTGCTCGCCGGCGTTCGGTTCGTCGATACTGAAAGTCACGCCATAAATCGACGGAGTGCCGACCACCGTCGAAATCGTGCGCGGCGTTCCCCAATAGACGGGCTCAAGACCATCGACATTGCGGATGGCCACGAAAGAATTGGTCTTCACGAGATACAACTGGTCGTAGAGCACGAATGCGGAGCGCACTGGCTGTTGATTGATAGTTGCGGCACCCACAACTCCTGTCACTTGGTCGAAAGCCTCGAAATTGTTCTCGTAACTTCCGGTTACTTGCGTGGAAAGATTCGGCGCTTCGGTCGGAAATGGCTCGATGCGGTCAATGAGCACTTCCATTCCGTTCGGATGCGATGTTGTGTAGAGACGCAAGACCAAATCCGTTGGAACCGGAGCCAAAGTGTTCACCAGAAGAGTGCCGGAATGAATCTCCATGGTCGTGCCGATGCCCGCAAGTGGCAAAGTGTACGTTCCATAGGCGCGATTTACCGAAGGACTGAACAAATCGACGACCAGATTTCCGCCAGGCGAGCCGGAAGGCACGGAAAGCGTGACCCGGACGCTATAAGCCGTTGAAGCCTCGATGATAGGAACCTCGAATTCGTCCTGGTAGGCTCCCTGATAAATCATTCCGTAGACAGATTGCGTGATTCCGGTCGTATTCGTGATGCTGTACGCCGAACCGAATATGGGAGATGCTGCGACCCCACTTCCACCACCGTTCGTCGCGTCCACCGTCCAGCCGAGGATATTTGCTCGTGAAACCCGCACTACTTCCCGTTGTGGACTGGATGATTCCAATGCCGCCGTCAAAGGACCAGTTGAGAAGATTGGTCAATTTGTTCTGTTCGCCGATCGCGAAGAGCCTGTTCGCGTATGGAATGAACCCAAGAGAACTTCCGAGCTCGGCCGTCTCGAAAAGGTTGTTTCCCTGTACGTCGATCTGTAGGGCAGAAAGAAGAACGTCGTCGGAAAAACTCAGCACTACGTTGGTAGTTGTATTGTCCAATACCCAAGTGGAAGAATTCGTCACATTTGAGCCGTTGCTCAAGACGGTGACCGGTTTTGGAATGTTGTAGAAGTTTCCGCCTTCGGCTGCGGTGAAATGGATGATTCGGGCGATGACATTGGACGGGCCGACCGCCAGATTGGCGACCGCAAGCGTGGAAGCACCGCCAGCCGGCACATCGAACTCGAAGATCGGAGACGGTTGGGTGATGTAACCGTCGCGCGTCAGGAAAGAATAGCAGATTTTCCGGTGTCCGGAAGCGATGACGCCCGCAGTAATCACGGTGCCGCCAACGATGTCACCTACAATCTGTAGTGGATCGAACTCAAAGATTGTTCCAAAGATGATTGCGGACCCGGACTCCGGCTCTGAGGAAATATCCGCGCCGACCAGTGTCACCGAGAATGTTCCACCGCTTACTGCGGTGATGATGGCATTCACCACATTGAAGACACCATTCCCATTGAGTGTCTGAACGACCGTCACAGCTTGGCCGACAACCGGAGCCGTCCCAGTGACCAAAGTAAAGCCATACGTTGCCACGTTGCCGCTCAAGACCGTGCTGGTAATGAGCATCTGGGAAGCATTCGGCGTTGCTGTTGCGGTCCATGTTCCATCGTAACCGGACGGCGGAGACCCTCCGGTCCCGCTTACCAAAAACTGGTTGCCGACTTCGAGATTCGGAACTTGCGTGGCCGTGGTCATCGTTGCCGTGGTGCTTTGGATGGTACAACCGCCAGGCGTCTTCTTTGCGTAGAACGTCGTGAAGCGCACGGTGAATGTGATGGCATCGTAGGAATATTCGCCCGGAATCGGCTGACCCACGCTCGTAACCGTATAAAAGGCCGGAGCCGCCACGCCCGTTGGATCGTTGCTCAACTGATTCCCATTGATAGTCGGGAATCCGGCGAGAACGATGTTGGTTCCTGGAGTGATGTAGGACGGAACGGTTGTGCTGTTCCTGAATATAAGCGTACAGACGTTCCCCGGTGTGGATGGCGTTCCGAATGTTCCATGGTCGGAAGGAGAGTCACTGACAAGAAGCCAGTCATGCGCTCCTGTCAAAAGTGCGACCGCTGCATTCTGCGTAATGCTCGTGATGGCGCTACCCGTAGAACTCGAGGAACAAGTCGGAGCGGCGCCCGGTCCCACTTGTGACAGACGATCAAAATTCGTTCCATTGTAACTGTACGGAATATCCGTGCCATTAAGCAGGTCTGAAAGAGCGATGAATTCCCGGTCCGCTTGCGTTGCGGATTGCGCGAACGTATTCGGCTCGATCGCGGTATAAACTCCGGTGAGGACGCCTTCATTGTTCGTGACATCCTCTTGGAACATGATGCCGTCGTCACCCAATGCCAGTGTGTTCACTTGTCCGCTGGTCTGCGAGAAGGTCTTGATGTAATTGATACTCGGAGGCGGGTCCGGCGTAAGCCAGACTTTGAGTTTTACGGCGTACAAGCTGAATGTAACGTTTGTGCCGCTCAATGCGGAAGCGACTACGTTCACGGTGAAATTCGGATCGTTGAAGAGTGCCGGCGTGAGAGTGATTCCCCAATTGTCCATGGGCAGACCCACGGTGACCAATCCATCCACAAGACCCAGTTGTGCCGTTTTGGGCGTTCCAAGATTTCCGGAGCCGTTCGCCAATTGCACGGTGAGAATGGCATCCGCAGCGATGCTCGATTGATTGCCGCCAATTTCCACCTGAACCCCGATGATGTCCGTGGTGCTTGGGATGCCGAAGCCGAAATTCAGTGATTCCAAAACTTCGGACACATCGTTATTGGCGACCGGCACCAATCCCGTGATCTCGAAAATTTCGATCAAGCTTCCGCTGCTTGACGGGAGGTTCATGGAAAGCGTAGGAGCGCTGCCACCGGCCGTATTCTCCGCGTACATGATGGCTGTTTGTGCAGCGAGACCTGCCGTTCCGTTGCTATCGAGTGCCGCCGTGTGCCAGGTGTTGCCCTGCGTGTCCGAAGTGACGGCAGGCGTGCGGTTGAGGTTCGAGCCGCGAGCCGAAAAAACGCATACCAGCACGCTTCCGGGTGTTGTTGGAGAAATAAAAACCGGACCTGGCCCAGCAAGACCGCTATTGAACGTTCCCACATATTGTCGGGACTGGACAATCACGGGACTCCCGCTCGAGCCAAAGAACGCCAGGCAGGCAGACCACCTTTGATTCGTGATCGTCTTGGAGATGTTGACAGTCGCTCCATCCGTCAATTGTTTGGTGTAGATGGCCTGGAGGCCATTGTCAAAGTCCGTGCTCCATGTGCCATCCGGCTGCAGCGTTCCCACGGCTCCGGAAGTGGCCAAAGTCCCGGCGAAGATTGCGTATTCTCCGGTGATGCTTGGCGTTGCCGACACTGCGACGGGAGAGACGCTTCCGTTTCCCGATGCTGCCTTATCGAATGTTCCCGAGCCGCCTCCGCTGGGATTGAGCGTGACGGAAGCGTACGTCCCCGGAGTGTCGAGTTCCACGTTGGTCGGGTCGGCCCATGCGGTTTCATTCGGAGCCAAAGCGCCTGGAACCGTATCGGCGAATGCCGGAAGTTTTTCCGCGAAGAACTCGCTGTAATAGAACTCGCTCTGTTTGCCCGGTCTCTGCTTTACCGTGCCAACGATGAAATCGCAATTGATGGCTTGCGGGGATGCGCCTGGAGGCAGGTCGGCCGGATTCGCTTCGGTGAACAGACCGCCGAAGAGATCAAGGTCAATCGTCGAGAGCGTGGGATACTTTGCGTTATTGATGGCACACCACCGACATCCCGTTGAGACGGAAACGCTCAAGAGTCACGTGACGGCCTCCTTCTCAAGATTCCGCCGTACCAGCATCCGTCGAAGCGCCTAAGCAAAATAAACGGATTTTCTTCCGGCCGTGACCCGCCTTCCCCAGCGTTTCCGTCTCTCCGGGAATCTGGTTACGTGTTGCGCTGATATTCGGCCATGAACTCGATCGTGTCGGCAAACACGCCACTGAGGCTATTGCCGCCCGAAGGAAGTTGCTGCAAAGGCGCAGCGGTCGTCAGCGAACCGTTCGGAGGCACTTGCAGGACCATGAGCTTTCCGGTGCTCTTGATGCGCTGGTAGACGTAGCCGGACCCGGCAGAAGACCAGACCATCACGCGAATGGGCGCTTGGTTTGATCTCGGCAGAAGAGCCGCCTGCAGCACCGAATCAAGCGCCATGCCGCCGACCGGATAGTCGTCGGTGCGTGCGCTGATGGTCAGTTTTCCGTAAAACCGCTGGACCGTCTGGTCATTCGTCTGGATGACCGATGAAGCTGTTACTGCGAGTGTCGCAAGAGCCATGATGCTTTCTCCTCAGTTTTGCCAGCGCCTTACGGAACGCTGCCTCGTTCGCTTGTATAGAACCGTGGAACGAGTTACGTCGCCTTCTCTTCCTACGCGTACGATTCTGCCGGTCCGGTCGCCTTCAGGAACGTGCCATCGTAGAAAAACTCTTGGGTCGTCGTCTGGTTCGCCAAGGGAGAAACGTCATTCCATCCCTTCGCATTCCCCGGAAACGTGAATGTATGAGCTCCGGTGCCGTCTTGTGTGACTGAAATGACGTACTTCATGCCAGTGACGCCGTTCGAGAACGTCAGTGTCGCATTCCCGTTCAGAGTGATGGTCATGACGGTTCCCAACGAGCCGTCGAAAGTGACCGCTCCGGATGTCGTGCCTTTTGCCTGTATCGACCCGGAGCCACCCTGCCCGGGAGGAAGCGGATTCGTCAAATGCGTCTGTACGACTGTGGGCAGTGCGCCAGTGCCGCCCAAATCGTTCGCCAGTTTTACAGCACCTTGCGCCGAAGTCGTTGCGGCTGGCAAATCGGCAGCTACCGGAGTGCGAAAAGTCGGAGTTGCCGCGCCGCCGCTTGTCGGTCCCATCAGTGCCGTATTCGCGTTCTGCGTTTTGAGCGCTGGCACGAGCGTTCCGGAACTCGTGATGGGACTGCCTGTGACTGTGGCGCTGAAGATCACGCCATCCCCGGTCATGGCCACACTGGTCACTGAACCACCGCCCGGAGAAAGCACGCCTTGGTCGGCAAAAATCTGGTCCGGAATGCGATTGTCAGGGTCATGAATGACGATGGTGTAGATTCCGGCCGCTGCGTAGAAAAAGAAGTTTCCGTTTCCGTCGCTCACGACCGGATTGGCGAGAGCCGTTCCGGTTGAGTCCGAATAAATGGTTGCAAGCGGAGAAGGTGGAATCGCCGAAGTATTTGCGGGTTGGGTGCAGACGTAGATATCCACGCCGGCAAGAGCCACACCTTGCGTGTTCTGGATGGAACCGTCGAACCTGTAGTATGTGGCCATTATGCCACCACTACCTGTCCGGTCGGATATCCGCCGTCACGGTCGGACCCGCCATCACCGTACGCCATTCTGCGGTAAGTCGCATTCTGCATCTGGCGCACCCATTCCGTGGCCATATCGTCGATAGCCTCATCAAACATGGCTTCGAGTTTGGAGATGTCTCCGGCGCCGCGCGCCAAGGCATACAGTCTGGCGATGCCGAAAGCCATGGCCTCCTGACAGTCTACGATCATGACCGGAGTTGTCGAGAAATCGGCAGCGGGAGCATTCAAGGAAGGCAGCCCGGAAGTGTAGCGCAGGCGGATATTCTTCGTTGCGGTGCTGCCCGGCATGTAGAGCGCGTAGTTCTCCCATTTCCAGACGTCGAGCCATGGTCCTTGGAGAACCGAAGGCATTCCGGATTGCAGCGGTTCCATGAGCACGAAGGGAAGATTGCTTCCGTCCGTCTGTTCCCACACAAGTTGCGGCTGAATCAGGTCCAGCGGAAGGTGCGGATCCGAGTGCATCACTGTCCCGTCGAAATATCCGTTGTAACTGATGTAGACGTTGACGCTCGGGTCCGCGGTTACGACCGGAGTCATGTTCGTCAGAATCACGTTGTCTTTGATCGGCCAAGTCACGCCTTCATTGCGCAGTTTCCTTTGAATCGTGCGCAGCGTCGAATTGATATAAGAGGCGGTGAAAGGCGCGTCATTTGTCAGGATGCGGCCGCGCGTCCCACCGACTCCCGGATACATGTCGTTCACCACGGACCGTGCGAGCTCCATGATGTCATTTAGTGAAGGAAAAATTGTTTGAGGAGCAATCGTCACTAACTTTCTCCCCTAAGTCGATGAATCCACTTCATAAAATCCGTATATGACATTTGGTTCTTGGCGTAGTTACAGGTCGCGCAGCACGGCACGACATTACTCAACTCATAAGGCTTGCTACAATCTACGCGGTCCAACCCATTGTAAGGGAAGGATATGCCTTCTTCGTTACCATTCCGGTACCATCGTTGCGGTTTGGCTGTGGCAACAGGTTCTTCTTCTGGTCTTTTGCCACAATAGTGACAAGGCAAATGAATGAGGACAAAGAATTCTTCTGATGGAAGGTTCCAAGCAATCTTGCGCTCTTTAGCGCTGCGGCGATAAGTGCTGAGTAAGTTTCTATTCGCGCCCTCTACGCCGGGCAATCTTCTTGTTTTTGCGAAACACATTCGGCAACGTTCGCCCTTTTTAACGGCTTGCGATACTTTCACGCGCTCCACGCCACAATCGCATTTGCACACCCAAGTCACGTTGAACAGACGGTATCCATTCCTGATCCTTGGATACTTATCTGGTCCGCGACGTACAACTGTGAACGTGCCGAATTTCTTGCCAGTCAAGTCCACGATCTTTCGTCCGGTTTTTTGTGGCGCGAGTGTCATTTCAAAAATGCGACGCCGGAGTCAGTTGCATTCCTCGGAATCGGGAGTACCGCGGGGTACGGAACCGACTCCGGCGAAGTCCGTTTACGCGTGTACCTGTTTCTCTTTACGCGTTCCTTTCCGTGCCGGAGCCTCATTCTGCTCCTGCGGTTGCGTCTGCCGTTCGACCGACAAGGCATAGCGTTCCGGGTCGATGATGCAGCGGTCGCCGAAACTGTTCCGGTGATAGGAGATTCCTTCGGGCACCTGGTCTCCGCAGTTCGGGCAGAGAATCATGTGCCGCATCGGCATGTGCCAGTTGGCAGCCTTGCCGAGATAATCCATAGCGAAGTGCATGTTCGGCGTGATCTCATCGCGCCGGTTCGAGGCGTTCAACGCTTCAGCGTGCTTGATGAGACCTTCCATGGTTTTCGTGACGATGCTGCGGAACTGCTTGATTTCAGCATCAAGTTTCGGGTCATCCGGTTTGGTCAAAGACCACCAGACGCCGAAAACATTCAGGTTGTTTCCGAACTGGTCGCTGCTATTCCAGTTCTGAATTTGCGCTTTCCAATCCGTTCCGGGGTACGCCGAAGGATTGAGTGCGCTGGTTGCCACGCGGCGCCCGTCCACTCTGCGCGTGAAGACTTCCGTCGTTCCTGTTTTCTCGCGCCGTTCGCGCATGAACGCCGGCAGTGTGGTCCAGACGACGCGTTCTCCTTTGGGACAGGAAGGAACTACGAAACGCGGGAGCAAAGGCGGCTGCCGAACGATGTGTTCGAGTTCGAGGATGTTGTAGACGTAGATGACGTACCCGGCCTCCATGCTGTCGTCCTGAATTTCGAGCGTGACTGGACTGTCTTGCTTCGGAGAAAGGTCTCCAATCTGATGCGCGTGCTTGATTTCTGCATTGATGTCCGGCATGTTGCCTCCCGATTTTTAGTTTGCCCGGCTTCCCGATACAGCCATAGGCGTCGTGTTGCTCTGGAAAAATCCCCGTGGCAATCGACCTCGTGTGCGCTTGGCGTAGAAATCCCACCCGCGCTGAATCTGTTCCATCTTGCGGTCAAGCAATGATGTCCGGATGCCCTGCTTTGAGTAAGACACTGGCCCATAAATGGGCGAAGCGTCGGCCATGCGATCCGCGATCTCCGCAATCGTTTGTTTGTGCTCCTGCTCTTCCGCGTATTGCCGGCACGCGCGCTGTTCTTCCTTGGTCATGCTGTGCGCGATCATCATGAGCGGAATGATGCGGTCGATGAGCACATGCGAAAGCGGAAAATGAGTGAGTACCAGTTTTCCGCCGATGATTTCCTTGTTCACCAAAGGCTGCAGGACGATGTATCGGCCGCGGTACGGATATTCGCCGCACGTGGAAAGTCCCGAGCTCTCATCGAAATTCTGGATGTAATACAAATCCGGATGGCCGAAGGTCTTCGGGCTCTTCCATTGCAGGATGCACCAGCACGGGGACCCTTGGAGATAGCACTCGCGGTAGCCTGCTCGTTCGTTTCCGAAGCGGTCACGCCATTTCGTCCCAAGTCGGATAGTCTCTGTCTGCCCCCACGCGATCTTGAAGAGTGGATCTCC
>QZGF01000022.1_pt1 | contig 31256 bp, 23 predicted proteins | sample 1990021 | NCBI WGS metagenome assembly QZGF01 (sample SAMN10076523, study PRJNA491371) | Subsurface metagenome, whole genome shotgun sequencing project. | isolation source: subsurface fracture fluid from borehole BE326-BH2 | place: South Africa: Beatrix Gold Mine | collected 2015-06-18 | reverse complement strand
AATATCTTTTCATACTTTTCCGCAACCTTCTCCCAACTAAACTTCTCGGCTTGCTTTCTGGGTTTGCCCTCCCAATCAATATTTAAGGCTCTTTGGATAGCTTGTGCATACGAATCAATGTCTGTTGGATCCACCAATATTCCAGCATTTCCAACAATTTCCTTTCTAATCGGATCATCATTTACAACAACAGGTAATCCTGATGCTAAAGCTTCAAGTAGAACCATCTCAAAAGAGTAATATGGAGCTGTTGCTGACACAAAGACATCACACGACCTATAAACCAAGGGCATTTTTTCAAAACCAACTTTTATAATCTTAAACCTTTCCCCAAGCAATTCCTTTCCTAACTTTTCCAATTCTTTTCTTAAGACTCCATCACCAACCACACACAAACTAAAATCCTTTAGCTTTGCAACTGCCCTTATAACCAAATCAATTCTCTTTCCCGCTTCCAAGGCTCCAACAGACAAAACAATTGGTCGCGTTAAACCCAAATCAATTCTTCTTCCTTGGGGTGTAAACTTTCCCAAATCAACACCATTTGGTATATATTCTACTCTAACAATGGGGTTTACTTTCTTTGCCCAGTTTTTGGCGTGCGTTGAAAGTGCTACAAAGCAGTCAGGAAAACACCAAAGATTATTTCTGTCATCCCAACCAATTCCCGAGTGGCCAACAACGACCATTTTCTTGTGGTTAAACCAAGTAAAAATTCTCATGAAAGCAGACTGCCAACCTCCGTTTGTTGGAATAACAATATCAAACTTCTGCCTCCATAAAAACTTAAGTATTTTTATTGTAAAAAAAGCAATCTTAAGGCTTCTGTAATCCAAAAAGATTCTTCGTAAAAATGTTCCCTGCAATTCAGAAATCTTCCAATTAACAGCTGTGTTTGTAGAAAAAACTTTATAATTTTTTAGATCTTTACTCTTGTCGACTGGTCCTCCTTGAACAATCCAAATTTCATTCCCTCTTGATAAATAATTGGCAAGTTGATGTGCCCAAGTTTCTGCTCCTCTTTCCCAATAACCTGAATAAAAGGATAAAATCGCTATTTTCATCAGTCATAATTATCTCAAACTAAAATCCCTTAGTCCACAAATCGATACTTGACCAATGTCCAAAAAGCTACAATTCCATCCTTCCAGGTAATTTTTTTGCCTTCATCGTACCCACGAGGGTTAACCTTAATCGGCACTTCATAAATCTTAAACCCTTTCTTCAGAAGCTTTGCGGTTATTTCTGGCTCAAAATCAAATCCTTTGGCTTTAATTTCTATTCCCGACAAAATACTACTAAGAAAAACCTTGTAACCTGTCTCCATATCCGAAACGTTTTTGCCAAAAAGAATATTTGTAATAAAACTTAAAAACTTATTGCCTAGGTAGTGTGTAATAAGCGGCGTTCTTTTTTTGCCCAAAATTTTTAGTGGATAATTTTTCAATCTAGTACCGTAGACAACCTTAGCCTTCCCTTTTAGTATCGGTTCAATAATGTGTGGAATATACTTGGGGTCGTATTCAAGATCAGCATCCTGAATGAGAATAAAATCACCTTTTGAATTCCTAATCCCTGTCAAAACAGCAGCTCCTTTGCCAAAATTTTTGTTGTGGGAAACATACTTGATACCTTTTATATTTTTAATAATTTTGGGGGTGGAATCAGTAGAACCATCATCTATAACTATTATTTCTTTAATAAGATTTTTAGGAAGCCTTATCTTCTGAACCTTTTTAATAATTTTTGCAACAGTCTTTTCCTCGTTATAAGCCGGAATGATTATTGAAAGCAACATTTTATTTATATGCAGTAGCTAAAACAGACAGCCCAAAAGGAGGACTAATAAATTTCTCGGGAAAAAGAAATACTTTTCCAAGTAAATCAAAAATCCTTAGTGACTTATCAGGAAGACTTTTTCTACGACCAAGTTTCATCAATAAAAACCACCCGATTGCAGCCCACCAATTAAGATACCTTACAGACACCTCTTTAAATCCAGCTAGCAAAAGCTTATCTTTCAGAGCATCCTTGCTATATCTCCTAAAATGTCCAATTTTCTGATCAAACCCGCTCATTAAAAAATTATGAGCGGGTACTATCAAAACCAAACTTCCACCACTGCTCAAAAGCTTAAATATGTTTTTCAGGGCCCGACTATCATCTTTAATATGCTCCAGTACATTAAAACAAAAAACACTGTCAAACTTCCTCCTGCCAAAAAAATAGCTTCCTTTTTCTATATCACCGAAACCAAATTTAGCTTTACCCTTATATTTCGAATTTAGCCTTTGCATTGACTTACCATCAACGTCAATTCCAAAGACCTCTCCGCAAGTTAGCAAAAAAGGCGTAAAATTTCCTATTCCACAACCAACATCCAAGATTCGACCCCCAATCCTACTTTTGACCTGTGAAAAAAGCCACCTGTTATACCAAGAAGCCAATGCCATAGTCTCGAGAGTTTTGTAGGCTATATTTTTCATTGTTAGTAATTATACCCCGAAGAAGTATTAAATGTTGATAAAAACAATTCTATAAAGCATTATTATTATATTAAATGTGTGGAATTGCTGGAAAGGTTTATTTAAACCGCGGAGAAATCACCAATAAGGAGATGACGGAAATGGCCCAGAAAATCGCTCACAGAGGGCCAGATGATCAAGGTATATATATTTCCGAAGATAAAAGGATTGGTTTGGTAAACCGCAGGCTGGCAATCATAGACCTAACCCCCAAAGGACACCAACCAATGAACTTTGCGAATAAGTACTGGATTACATTTAACGGCGAAATCTACAATTTCTTATCCGAAAGAGTAATCCTTGAAAAGGAGGGTTACCGCTTCAGCTCTGGAACCGACACTGAAGTTCTTCTTGCTCTATATGATAAATATGGAATAGCGTGTCTTAAACACCTTCGAGGGATGTTTGCATTTGCAATTTACGATAAACAAAAAAATATATTATTTTTAGCAAGGGACAGAATTGGGAAAAAACCTCTCAAATACTACTTTGATGGAAACACTTTCATATTTGCCTCCGAACTAAAAGCAATATTAACCCAAAAGGAAGTTAAAAAAATTCCTGATTATGAGGCAATTTACCACTACCTAACATTTGGGTATGTGATTCCACCCAAAACAGGTTTTATCGGAATAAACAAACTAGAACCAGGAAACTATCTAACTCTTGACATAAAGAAGGGAAAAATAAAAAAAGAGTGCTATTGGATGCCCAACTTCACCCCAAAACTAGATCTGACAGAACAAGAATGGAAAGAAAAAATTTTAGATGAGCTTTCAACGGCCACAAGACTAAGACTTATTTCTGATGTTCCCATAGGAGCCTTCTTATCGGGCGGTGTTGACTCAAGCGCCATTGTTGCTCTAATGGCCAAATACTCCCCAAAGCCCATCCGAACTTTTACAATTGGTTTTAGGGAAAAAGCATTCGACGAATCCCCTTATGCAAAAAAAATATCGCAAATCTACTCAACCGATCACACCCAAATAATTGCAAACCCCGAAAGTATAGAAATACTACCACAACTTGTCTATCAATATGAGGAACCATACGCCGATGCAAGCGCAATTGTAACCTATATGGTAAGTAGGCTTGCCAAAAAATATGTAACGGTTATTCTAAACGGAGACGGCGGTGATGAAAATTTCGCAGGTTACGATAGATACCGCAGAATTGCAAGGGATACCTTTTTTGATAACTTTCGAGACATTATTACACCAATCGCAGTACCAATTACCTCTCTAATGGAAAAAGCTCTCCTCCCCCGGAACTTCTGGGTAAGGTCAAAAAAATTTTTAGTAAAATCTAAACTTCCTTTATCGGATAGATTTGTTTCTTATATAGAGTATTTTAATAACAAAGAAAAAGATGTTCTGGTAGAAGATAAGTTGAAAGCTGATATTGCTAAGGTTGATTCTTACCAAATTGTCAGAAAAGTTTTCAATAATTTGGGTACAATAGATCCTGCTGACAAGGCCTTATTTTGGGACTTGAGGTACTATTTACCAGAGGACTTGCTAGTCAAAGTAGATATAGCAAGTATGAGCGTTGGTCTTGAAGCGCGATCACCCTTCACCGATCACAAGGTAGTAGAACTTGCCTGTCAAATTCCTTTTAACCTCAAGGTTAAGAACTTTAGGGAAAACAAGTATATTCTTAAAAAAGCATTAGAAGGAATAGTACCCCCTGAAAACTTATATAGGAAAAAAGTGGGTTTTAGTATTCCGCTTCATAGGTGGTTTACAGGAAAGCTTAATCTTTATGCCAAAGACAAACTTCTCTCAAAAAATACAAAAGTTTTATCTTTCTTGAAAAGAGACCGCATAAGACAAATGCTTGACACACACACTGAAAAAAGCGATTTTGGCCCTAAGCTATGGTCAATCTTGACCTTGGAGCTTTGGATGAGAAGTTATTTCTAATTAAACTTGTTATACTCCTTTTGGATATTTTCCAATAACTGGTCGCTATACCATCTCTGACTGTTATCAAGTATGGTGGCTGATATTTTACCTTGACTTAGACTATTTAAAAATCTTTCACCAAATGAGTTTTGAACAACTGGATTTCCCGTCTCGTGAATTATAACAATATGCTTTCCATCTGGTTGATCGGGATCATAAGGAAACAGTCCGTGAGAGCGGTATATCCAATCCCAACCCCAGTTTAGATAACTTCTCTGAACCTTTAATCCCATACTTCCTAAAAGATAAATCCAACCACCATCAGTAATATCGCGATTCCCAAAAACGTAAACCGAAGAATCTCTTAATGATACATTATCTGCCAGCTTCTCAAGAAAAACTATCTTATCTCTTGTCGGATATGTAACAGTAGAGTTTACTAAGGTATTGATATTTGCTAATAATAAAAAGCAAAAAAAGATATAAATAAACTTCTGTAACCCAAGCTTGGATATGAAAAATAAACCCTCAGAAATTATCAATACAACTGCGGGAAAAGTAACTACATAATAGTGCTGATGTACAGAATATTTCAAAAGATAAGAATAAAAAGATATACCGAACAAAAAAGAGAATAAAACAAAATAAGGGGAAATGAATTTTTTAATTTCAACAGGCTTAAGAACCGACCTTTTTACAACTAAGTACCAAATTGGTAACGATAAAAAAATTAACAAAATTACTTCTGTAAAATGATATCCCAACGGCTTTGGATACGAGTTTCTGTAATGAAAATACAGACTAATGTTTTCGGAAGGAGTTAAGAAAAAAAATCTAGTAAAATTTTGAAATATTGTGTCGACTGATAATGTACTTCTAAAATTATTACCTATAAGAGATTCCTCGGTGTTTCTAGAAAATATGTGTACAAAAAAGGGTCGGAAAACTGTTCCCGGATGTCTAATTTCAAATACCAAGATGGGAAGTATCGAAATTAAGACAAATAAAAAAGTGAACAAGTATTCTCTTTTGATTAAGGGCAGTCTGAAAACAATAAAAACCAAAAGCGAGCTTAACAATAGAACAGTTAAGGATGGGTCTGAATGCCATGCAAATGTGGCTGGGAACAAGAGTAAAAATAAATATATAATTTTTTTTTCAACTAGTTTTACTGCTCCTATTATATGAATAACAGCAAGTAACGGATCTAAGGTCAAAGCCCACCATCTCCTATCAAATAAAGAAACAAGCGCTGATGTAGCGTAAAGAAAGCTTGCAATATAACCCAATCTTTTGTCCAGAATTATTTTTCCTGCAACATATACAAAATAGGTTGTAAAAACACCTAAAATTGAAGCAAAAAGGGACATTATGACAGGGCTACCCATAGTTAGATAAAACAGTGGAGCCGACAATAAATGAAAAAAGGATCCTATACTTGTCGAGAGCTGGGCATTTGGGACAACTAAGACCGGTTTTACTTCAACTATTTTTCTAACCAAAAAATAAAATATTTCCTCATCTCCTGAAAAATATTGAAACTGGTGGAATTTGTATAACCTAAAAAAAGCAGAAACCAGAAGAATAAAAATCAAGGTTGCATTTTTACGAAAAAAAATCTTCATTAGCTAAGCTAATAACCAGATTTTTTAGATGGAAAGACAATTCTTTTAATTTTTTTCAAGGGGGTTTCAAGGCCAGCCCTAAGAAGATACTGCCAATCAGCTCTTTCCCAGATATCTTTAACCACAGGAGGCTTGGGTCTAAAAAAAACCTCTGGATAATAAAAATCTCTAGGGAACTCTCTACCCAGCTCGTACTTAATTTTTATTTTTCTTTTTGGAACTTTTAAGTCCTCGTCTCTACTGCTAGAACGTGGCATAAAAGTAAAGTGCAAATAAGAGTAATTTTGAGCCCAAAACCTTTTGCTAGGGTCGCGGTTTTGGATTAACAAGCCCGCGCCATCTACTAGACCCTGCTGTCCGTGTGGTTTTTCAAAATGGAGTCCAGGAATTTTTCTGTTGATCGCACGAATCGTCAAATGACCAACTTTTCCATCAATCTTGTACCTGCCGGCATTCTCCTCTTGATAGTGGTATACATCACCAACTACGTTATAGTACCTACTGACAACCGTCTCAAGACTATCCCCCTTTTCCTCGATTAACCTTCTTACTTCACCAATCGAACTATCCCACCAAACCTCATCACCATCTACAATAATAAACCAGTCAGATTTTGTTTTATCAAGCATCCTCTGCCTAACTTGAGTAAAACCATCTACATCTATCTCACCAACTTCTTCAAATTCAATTTTATCTGGGTATTTTTTTCGGAGCTCTTCAACCACCAAAAGCGTATTGTCACCGCTTCCTGTGTCCCAAAGCATAACTTTGTCCACATAATCAGCCACACTACTAACAGCAAACCACAAATACTTCTCTTCATTTCTGACTAAAGTGTGGGCCCAAACCTTCATTGTTTAACTGCTAAGGGTTCATAACGCTTAACTTTTAACAAGAACCAACCAAGTGGAATAATAAAGTTTAAGACCTGTCCTAGTAAAACAGATACTGCAGCACCAGCTGCTCCGAAAGATCCAATCAGTATCCAAGCCGAGCAAGAGACAACCGCAAGGTGTACTAGTGATAACCAGAAAAATAGAGATGGTCTGGAAAAATAATAAAAAATAGACATATGAAGTGGCACTGAAATGAGAAAGATAAGCATTGCAAAGATTAAAATAACAAACACTGGTGTTACACTTACATATTCACTTCCCAAAAGCAAAGGGGCAATAAAGACAACAATCGGCATAGACAAAATTCCCAGACCGGCAAGGCTCAAGACAAATACTTGCACTTTCTTAAAGTAGGTTAAAAGCTCCTTTAGGCTTCCCGTAGCTGCCATCTTCGGCGCAACAACGGTATTAATAGCAACAACCAGCTGAGGTATAATTTGTACAATCTGGTTTGCTGCAGCATAAATTCCAAGATCAGAGCTACTTAGCAATCTCCCAGAGATAAAAGTGTCCACTCTTGCTCCGAACGCAGCCACCAATGAAAAAAGGGCAACCCATTTGTTATAGTGAAAAAACTCTCTCGCAACACCCAACTCCCCTTTGACCTTAAAAAAATTGGTCTTAATAAAACCAATTCCCAGAAAAAAACCAAGAAGAGGCATTGCAACATATACCAGCAAATTTGAAGAGATATCAAGCATTCCAAGCCAAAAGAGTATCAAAAGTAAAATTAATCGCACCGCATTTGTGCCCACTTGAATTCCACTCCATATCCAAAACTTTTGCAAAGACTGAAGGGAGCTAATGATAAATGAAAAGAGCAATGCCGATCCAACCCCAATAAATGCAATCTTTAAATACTCCTCAATTTCTGGTTTTAGAAAAATCCTATCTGCAATATAGGGTGAAAGCCAAAGTCCTAAAAGAAGAGATGCAACTGTCAGAACAATTTTTACTTCCAGCCCCAATTTTAGAAACCTATATGCTTTTGTCTTATCTTTGCCTATATAAGCAGAAACGAACCTAACTAGTCCTGTATTTGTTCCCAAATCAGCAATATCACCAACCAAAGTAAGAGTTGATATTGAAAGCATCATAATTCCATAAGCAGAGGGTCCAAGAAAGCGGGCAGAAAGAATATAGAAAGCAGCACCCAACGCTCCGTTTATAAAAGTCCCACTAAACGTAACGGCAGACTGCCTTAGGGTCTGGGTTTTAACAATCTCTTTTATGAACTTTGGAAAATTTATTTTCACTACTTAAAGATTATACTAGGTTTTTTGATTCTCTTTCTTCTAACAACAAGGAAAAGAAGAATTATCAGCAAGGCTACCGATACCAACATGCCGGGTAAAATATACTTTTGAGCAGAGAAGTAAACATCGTATTCTCCGTTGCTCTCAATATAAAATCCATTTATAAGGCTGTACAACGGGAACGATGACAAACCATTCGCTTGCCATAAAGTGTCAAAACTCTCAGAAAAAGCCAGGGTGGTGGGCCTTTCCAAACCCTCAATTTTGACTTTATAATGCGTTGGGGAAATCCTTTTATATTCCACTCTTGCTTTATCTATCGAACTGAACAATCCCTCCCTCTCCTCCATGGAAAGTTTATTCCACTCTACTGTTTGGTAGTTGCCCGCAACTCTCTCCATTTCCAGCCATTTATTCTTGGGTATAACAGCCAACGCATTGACTATATTTATATCTCCAGACGTCTTTATCGTGAGGTGTTTGCTGCTTGCCAACCCTCCAACCTCAAACCAGGCAAAATCCGCCTTGTCAAAAACCGTAACCCTATCTGGAATATCTTTATAGCCAGTTAGCTTAATGACTACCTTTTCAGGTTTTTCGATTTTTGTGTCGATTTGTCCAATTTTTCTATCCTCTTGGAAAAATTCAATCCTACCACTCCTACCACTTCTCATCACCCTGGCAAGCAAAATATTTTCGACTCCTGAATTCTTAATTTCTACCTCTAATTTTTGGGTTCCTTCAGCAATTGCCCATCCGCCCCCATAATCAAAATCCAGGTTGTCAATTCTATACTTTTGCTGCAAAAAATCCCTCATCCACAAAAAATCAAAAGTTTCCCTTTTCCACCAGCCAACTTGCTCTGATCTCGTCAAAGGGTTAGGATCAAAATCCAGATATTGAGCAGGGAAAATGAATCTACTTTTATCAATAAAAGTGGCCGCGAAATCTATCTGACCTTTACCGTACAAAACTACTCTGCAAAAACTATCTTTGCAAACATCCCCTATGCCGGGTTTTTCCTCCGCAAAGACTAAGCCGTTTTCAGCTAATTTAAACCCCTTAACCTTAATAAGTTCGTTATATATCCCGTCAGAGCCAACTATTAAAAAAGTATTTCCGGTCAAGAAGAAATGGTCTTGAGAATTCTTGACCTTAAGCAAGGGGACAGGTGCTTTACTCAAACGAGCTTCAATCCAAGGAAGATTTGTAATCTGGTCCAAAAAGCTAAAGTAATAATCAATATTATCTTGTTTTAATTCCTCCCTTCTCGTATCAGGATAGGGGTAAGCTATATATTTTATCCCTGCCACATCAAAGATCTCTCCCATAAAGGGGGCTTCTCTTAAAAAGTTAAATACTTCATAAGATCCAACAGTCCCACTTGCAAAGGGTCTTTTTTGGTAAAATCGGGACGCCTCGAGAGATGGATGCGTCGGAGATGAAAAACCAAGAGGTGCTTTGGTTGGAATCCAAAAAACTCTACCGAAACCAGAATCATTTTCAATGGTCTTATTCACCCTTTGAAATTCTTCTTGATAAACAGGCTGAGAAAAAGTACCGGTCATTTTACCTAGCCAAACAGGACGGGCGAGAAGTAAGAAGTAAGAAGTAAGAAGTAATACAAAAAATCTAGGATTTAAAATATATGATTTAAGAAAACCCGATTTAAACTTTCCCGAAAAGCTCTCAATTACATCCCCTATTTTATCGACACTAAAGCCAACTAAAACTGAATAAGACAGCGCAACTAAAAAGAAAAATTTTGTAGGATCACGAAAAAGTGAAAATCCCGGAATATGGGTAAAAAGCCAAGGATAAACCCCAGGGAGCGGCGGGTTTGACCCCTTAACCAAAAACACCCCAACTAAAGCAACTAATAGCCAAAAACCAATCTCTTTTTCCTTCTTCCGTAAAATCGGAGCTAAAAAGACCAATATAGGAATCAAAACAAATTCCGGCAGGATTGGTGTAACTTTACCAAAAACATTTTTATACCAATGTGGCTGAAGCATAAAAAGAGAGTGTCCAAGAGTCGCAAATGAAAGAAAAGAGGTTTGAGTTACCCTTTGATAGGTTGCGGGAAGTGTGGGAGCTTTAATCAAAACCGCCGGCAAAATCCAATAAAAATTCAACCCTAGAAAAACAAAAATTATTACAATCCCAGTTTTGAACCAGTCTAAAAAGTATCTAAAGAATCTTCCTCCCTCCAAAAAAATAACTTCATAAATAAATTTCAAAAAAAGAAGAATACCCAATACATAGATAAATCTAATATCCGTAAAAACAAGGAAAGATACTAAAATCCCAGACACTAATTTTTCCCTTAACCCAGCCTTTGTGCCTCTTAAAACTAGGGTAAAAACCAAAGGAAAAAGCGCATATGCTAAAGCTATTTGAAACTGTCCCCCATCGATCAACAAAAGGACAAAGGTATTTGTTAGATAAAAAAGGGAGGCAACAAATTTTGCGTACTTACCAACTTCCAATTCACTTAAAAACTTTCTTATGGAGAAAATCCCAACAGCCAGAAATAATAAAACTCCCAATATCCTTTCTAAAACCGAAAAACTTATTCCTAAAGTAGCTCCAAGACCATACAAAAAATCAAGAGGCCAGCTCCAAAGAGTAGAAACCACATATTCTCCAAAGTTATCACCTGTTCTTGACCATGTTTGAGGCAAAGACAAGCCAGTTTTCAAGGATTCTTGAGGAGTAAGGGGAAAATCATTCGCGACCCTTAATCCAAAGCCTAAAAGGCCTCTAAAAATAAATAAAATCAGTACAACCAAAATTATTAAATCAATTCCTTTTCTCATATCTTATTCCAAAAATATAAACTATTACAACCAAAGAAAAAGTAAAAAAGATCAGATTTAGCATTTTTAGAGCAATTCCCTGATGGGAGGTTAAAAGAGAAATAAATACTAGCAATATTGAAAAAATACAAACCAAAAGTAAGAAATTAGCTGAATTAGTCCAAATACTACTTTCTTTCTTGTTGTCTTTCATTTCTATATTCTAGCAGGGAAAGAATAGTTCCAAAAAAGAGAAATAGGAAACTATTTCGAAAAATAAATTCGCTTTGGTTTTTAAGAAAAAACAAAAAAAAGATTACCCCGATAGCAAAAAGTACAAGTCCGAAGTTTAAAAAGGAATCACTTTTAATTTTATAAAACAGTCTCAAGATCACTAGTCCAACCAACAAAAGCCAATAATAAATACTTTCTAAATCCAAGTTCAATTTTAAGGAAAGTGCTAAAATCCAAAAAAGAACAAAAAAAAGAAAAAAAATAGCATAAGAAATAGTAAAAAACTTTTTAAATTTCATATTTTTAATCTCTTTTTTCATATCTCTTTTTAAACAAAGTCAAAAAAGAGACCGAAATAACACCAAAAACGATTGATGTATAAGATACTTTTAGTCCAATTTCCAAAATCTCCTGAGGTTTATATTCTATTGTAATTTGGTGATTTCCAGGCTTATCTATAATCCAAGCGTTAGCATAACCGTTTGCCAAAAAGTGTTTTTCCTCCGGAATTTTCTCTCCATTTTCATAAATTGCCACCCAACCGCTGCTGAAAAGCTCAGAAAAAACCAAGTATTCAGAATTTGAGCTTTCTTTATTTATAGATACTTCATATCTGGTAGGATTAAGCTTCTCAAAAGATATATTAGACTGACTATCTTCCTTCTCCAAAGGTCCTTCACTAACCAAAAATTGTAATCTATCCAAAACTAGCGATATCCTCAAATTTCTCAAATAAGCCGATAGATTTCCCTCTTTTAGATTGCACTTTCTGAAAATAGATTCACCAATGCAAACCCATTTTCTTTCTGGCAGTATCTCCACTCTCAAAGTTTTGGCACCAGCAGAAGTGTCAAATATTTTTTCCCAATGTCTCCAACTATGAAAATCACCCTCCTTAGCAATCGATTCCTTAAAATTTGGATCCTCCTCTCTATCTATATCCTGTCTTGCTCTTAATAAAAACGAACTTCCCTGATCAAATCTGAAATCAAAACTAATCTTTATCCTAGAAGGGACAGTCGGCAAATAAAAAATCCAAGAAGGCAAGCTTTCATTTTCTATACTAAGACTATCAGTTTGCAATAGAACTGACTTCTCTTCAATTGATTTTCCAAAAATTATCTCTGTTTCTCCTTTTTGTAGATCAAATGATGATTCTGAATTTTCCTTTTTGCCTTCTAAAATAAACCAATCAACATTTTCGGGGTGTAACACCCCATACTTTCCGCCCCGGGGTATATTAAACCTTGATAGAGTTAATTTATCACCATGTGGATCTACATTCCTTACCAAATTACCCGATTCCCGTAGAAGTTCACTTAATTCACCTTTCGTCCTTGAATCCAGCCTCTCAAGTAAAACCAGATTATAAATTAAAAATTCAGAAAATGTTGCCTTTAAATTTGGGTCTTCAAGAGATTTGAAGATATCATTTCTAAAATCTAAAAAATAGTTCAAGTATTCCTCTTCCGCTTTTCTTACCCTCTCTTGATCATTAAGTTCCGTCTTTGCACGATATAAAGCAACAAGCCGTTTACCCAAAAGTCCCAATTTGAATACTTGTTTATCAGTGCTACTTTTAATACTTGCCAATTCCAAATTTTCCTTCAATTTAGAAAGAGGATAAATAAAATCACCAGGTAAGTATTTAGCATAAAAAAGCCTGCCAACCAATTCGTCATTACTTAGAGAAGAAGCTTGATAGTAATAGTTGGAAACATCAACTGATATGTAGGGTTTAACGATAATCTTTTCAATGCAGCAAGCGTTATCTATTCTTTTATCATCAATAAATACTAATTTTTCATTGGAAGCAACCGATAAAAGCTGATTATGGGCTGGGATATCGTAAAAATTGGTAATCACCGCATTCTTGGCTATATACACCTTGGGTAAAAAAAACTTATCATCAACCCTATAAACAGTAAGTTTGCCTTCTTCTAGTTCTTTTTTGACAAAACCCTTTTCCTCCCATTCTTTTGCCCTTTCCAACACGGTCTCTGGATTTGCTACTTTTCTCTCTTTGAAGTTGATATCCGAGCGGACAAGCAAATATTTGGCGTTTAAATACGGAAAAAAGTTAAAAATTTTCTCAGAAAGCTGATATTTTGAAAGCTCGCTTACTATATCCTGGTAGTATGGGATTGAGGTGTTGAATGAAATATTTGGTGTCTCAAAAAGGGTAGATGAAAGCTCAACCCCGGAGTATGGTTTTTCCCAAGTATAGGTCATTCCCTCACCTCCAATAGGTAAAGAAACGAACCTAAAATTATTTCCTTGTTTTTTAAACCAATTATTAACCTTTTCATAATAATCCGGAACTTTAGCCTCGTAAGACTCAAGTTTTTTGGTAATTGGATCCTGTCTCGTAAAAACAAGTCCGGTCCAAAAAGGAAATCCAAGAAAAACAAAAACATAAAAAAATGTAAAGCCCACAAAAAATCTTCTTAACTTTTCTTTTTTTATCGCTTTTGAAAATTTGCTGACCCCTAAAGCAAAAAGAGGCGCTGCTGAAAAAGAAAGCAAAAATCCAAACTTTTCAAAAGGATTTCTAAAGACCTGCAAGACCGTAAATCTTGCAAAAAAGAATTCAAAAATCTCCCCAAAAGGAGGATTATTACCCTTGACCAAGAAAAGCGAAGTCAAAAACAATATTCCCCAAAATAATATTCCCCAACTTTTTTTAAACTTCAGGATGGACCAAAATATTAAAATGCTTGCAAAAAATCCTAAAACAGAGACTAAAGGAAAATTGTAAATTCCGGCCCAGGAAAGAGTATTTACACTAAAAAAAGTGCCGTGCTGTAATCTAACAGCATCGTAAAATTTCCCGAGTAGTTGACTCAAAGTGGCTAAATTCGCAAGATTTCCTTCAGTTGTAAAAAAATCACTCACCGCTTTGCTCGCCACAGACGAACCGGTATAACTTAAAGCTTGTCCTATCCACCAAAAATTAAAAAGAACAAAACTTATTAGAGTTAACGAAAAATACCTTAAGATAAACCACAAATCTTTTTTGCTAAATATATAAAACAGGGTTGTGTAAAAAAACAAAAACCAAAGTATCAAGTTAAAAGGAATTGAAGTCAAAGCAAATGAAAATACTACACTTGATAAAGAAGTCAGAATTGCGAACCTAAAATCTTTATTCTTGAGCCCTTTAATGAATAAAAGTAAAGCCAAGGGTAAGTATGCCCAAAAAACCATATAGTTATATAAAAACCTATTCCAAACATTGACTAAAGAAATGGGATTAAACCAATAGAAAAGAACACCTAAAAATGTGAATTTATCTTCTAATTTGGGAAAGAATTCTTTTATTAAAAGAAAAACGGAAACTCCAGCAATAAACCATAAAAACCAAAAGAAAGAAGCTTGAATTATATAAGAAGGAATACCCAAACCCTTAATCTTTGCTAAAAACCAATAAGTTGGTTTTCCCACAACTGTCATCCCTGTTGAATTGCCTAATGCCGGATCCGCCCAAGAATAGTTAGAGATGTCAAGATGCCTCTTTATATTGTAAAAAGATACACCAGATTCACCAACTCCTAAAATAGTCTTATCCCTAAACCACCAAAAAACCATTGAGATAGAAAACCCAAAAATAAAAAAAATAAAAAATTTACTTCTCATTTTTGAGCAGAAAATCTCAAGACCTCACCTCTTCCAAACCAGTTCAGAAATAAAGTTAAAAATATCGAAATTGGAAAGGATAAAATAAAAACCGGTTTTACAAGATGATCACCGATTCCTTTTTCTCTTAAAATCTTATTCAAACTGAAAGATAAATTTAATAAACCCCTGTGAGGGGTAAAAATTTTAATCGAATGAAACCCCTCTTTTTCAAGGATAACCCTTAGAGATTTTTTTGAGAAATATAAAAGGTGCTCCGGAACAATTATCCAACAATAATGACTTTTAAATAGTCTAAGCCATGCAGAATCAAAGTTAGGAACCTCACCCACTATGATTCCTCCATTTTTCAGAAGACTATGAGCTTTTTTAATATAAGATGAAGGAGATCTGAGATGTTCAAGTACATGCCAAAAAGAAACATAATCAAACTTAGTCGAATAATTCTGCCTAGTAAAAATACCTACTTTAACTTTTCCTGGCCCTATTTTTGATTCTGTATTGTCCTTTGCTATATAACTGATATCACTACCATAAACATCCCAACCATTTTCTTTTAAATCACTAAGTAATTCACCATTTCCACATCCAACATCTAGGATCTTCCCTTTTACAAAATTTCTTCTCAACCATTCAGAGGGAGCTAAATAAATCCTCCTAGTTAATATCCATTGGTAAATAAAATTATCCACAGAATTAGAAAGTGAAATGAAATAATTTTTCGACTCATATGTTTTTCTAATCTCATTTTCAGACGGAAACGGATCTAAAATTCCTAACTCACAAAAACGACATCTCTTATAAGAAAATTTCGGGGAGACATTTATTTCTTCCTCATCCAAACTCGCAAAGTTACCACAAACAGGACAAAGAATGCTTTTCTTGCCTATTCCTTTAGTAGAAAACATATTACCAATTCTAATCATATTGAGCCAATAATTTCTAAAAAAAGAAAATATTGATTCTTCCACAAAGACACCTATTTTACTAAGTTCTTTATCACTGACCTTTCTCAGTTCTTTTTGTATATGATTTCTTTTCTTAAGCGAATCCGGCAAACACATAATTGTCCAAATATAAGCTTTTAATAGGCCGGCAAGTGGAGCAAAATTGAGGCGAAAAAACACATTGAATAAGGCTCTCAATAAAGAAATTACAAAATAAATAGGAAGATACTTGATTAAACTAATAAAAGAATAATTTTTTATAAAAACTCGTGGCATCTTCGCATAGTGAAATTCCCAAGAAAACCTTCTAAGCCATCTATCCCTGGTTTTTTGCTCCTTAGACCAATGATATGTTATAGCCTTTGGAGCAAGTACAGTCTTAAAACCCGCTACCCAAAATCTCCAATTCAAATCCAAATCGTCCAAATTTATTCCTAATTTCTCATCGAAACCACCAATCTTGACGAAAGATTCCTTTCTATATAGAACTCCCGTAGCGCCTGCAACGATTCCTTTTAAGTTATCATAAAGACCTACATCTTTTTCCCCAAAACCAATTGCTTTTATCCAACCCAAATGAGGTAGAATTTTGACACCCACGCAGTGAATAAAATTTCTCTTGTTGATATCAAGAACTTTACTTTGTACCACACCAATACTTTTGTCATCATTAATAATCTTAACCATCTCCATAATCCAATTAGGACGGACTTCTACATCGTGATCTAAAAGAGCCACAAATTTCCCCTTAGCCTTCGCAAAGCCCTTGTTTCTGGTTGCGGCAGCAAGCACCCTTGTTCTGTTTCTATATACCCTAAGTCTCCCATTTTCTATCTCTTTGGAAAATGTTGAATTGATCAAGTCCAATGTCCCATCTATTGAACAGTCATCAACTATTATTACTTCATATTTTGGGTAATCAGTCTTAAAAACTGATTTGAGGCACCTTTCAATAAAAATCAAACTATTGAAAGTAGGAATAACAATACTTACTAATGGCAGGGGTTTTGAAATTCTTTTAGTCATATCCCTATTACTAACTTATGCGATTAATCTTGTACTCTTAAAATGTTTATTATAAGCTTCGATTGGTGATTTTTGGAAAAAGCACCTTCTCATAATTTCTGCGTCTGAAAACACCCTTTTCTTTTGTGTTTCAACTCTTTCTCTAAAAGTATCTTTCAAAAACTCAGTATTCCAAAGGATCGCTCTAATACTGCCTCTCAGGGCAGACAAACTCTTTCTTTTCAAAAGCACCAAAAACCCTCTCCCCAGATTTATTAAAAGACTCATAGGTAAATATTTTACCAGATTTTTCAATTCATAATTTTTAATTATTGACCTAAATGAATTTTTGGCAAGATGGAAATAAATTTTTTCATAAGTCCCCCCCATATGAGCTCTTTTTTCAACTGGTTTTGTGAAATGGTAAACAATGGACTTTGGTGACAAAACAATTCTATAACCAACTACCCAGACCCTCCAGGAAAAATCCAAATCTTCAGTATAAACAGCTTCTTTCTCATCAAACCCTCCGATCTTTTCAAAAACATCTTTTTTCACCGCAAGACTCGCCGAAATTGCAACAATTTCTCTCTCTTTAAGTTTATTTTTTACCTTTGGATATTTCTCCCATTGATAAAAAGGTAAAAGCCAACCTGTTTGAGGCATTAAAAGCCCACCTGCCATTTGAATTAAACTTCTTCTTTCAAAATCCAAAATTAGAGATTGAGCAGCTCCATTTTTTTTATCTTTCAGCAACGGATTAACGAGCTCCTTTAGCCAAGCTTTATCAACTTCAGTATCGTTATCTAAAAAAACCAATATTTCCCCTTTTGCAACTTTCACCGCTTTATTCCTACTAGCTGCTGCGCCTAAGTTTTTCTCATTTTTCAAAAGTTTAAATCTTTTATCCTTTTTCAAAAACTTGTGGATAATCTTCAGACTTTTATCGGTTGAGCCATCATCCACCAAAATTACCTCAAAATTCCTATAAGAGGATTTTGAGACCGAAGAAAGACAAGTACTTAAATACTTTTCTCCATTAAAGTTTGGGATAATAATTGATACTAATCTATTTTTCATTTTTCTCTAAAATAGATCAAATTCATACCGGATATCATTAGAAACAAAAAGGGGGCACATGCTTTAATGATCTAATTTTCCAAGATTCCATTTATACTACCCTTCAAATAATTAATAATTGCATTTATTCTTTTATATTTCAAAGCCAATCTTAAATAGTAAAAAAAATAGATAGGCAAAAAGAACCAAAAGGTGGGCTTTCCAAAATCCTTCATAAACAAAATCCTGTTTCTTGCCACAAAATAGGCTCTTGATAAAAGCCTTTCTGCCTCTTCTTTTGGATCTTCCGGGATCTTATGATAAGCAATTGCTTTTGGCGCATAATAAGTCTTAAACCCGGCACGCTTTGCCCTAAAACAAAAATCAGTATCCTCGAAGGTTGCAAAATATTTATTATCGAATCTTTTAATCCTTCTAATAACCTGCCTTTTTACAAGCATCGCAGCGGGTGCAACTTGAACTTCTTCAATCTTTTCGTACTGGCCTGCATCGTCTCCCCCGCGAAAAAGAATTTGTCCTGTCCAAAGATTTATTCCAGTTCCAGAGGACCAAATCTTTTTACGGTTGCTAAAGTAGTAAATTTTCGGAGTGACTATTCCAATACTTTTATCCATCTCCGCTACCTTTACAAGCTCTTCGAGCATTTTTTTATCTGCAACCATATCGTGGTCAAAGAAAAATAGATAATCCGATTTTTTTGAAGCTTCCTTTATTCCACGGTTTCTTCCCCCCGTCACCCCCAAATTTTTTTCGTTCCTATAAATTTTTAATTTTAAATTGTAATTTTGATTTTTGAATTTTGAATTTTGAATTCTCTCAAAAGTCCCGTCAGTTGAAGCATTATCCACAACAATAACCTCAAAAGGTCTAGGTGCTTGTTTTAAGATAGAATCAATACATTCCCTTAAAGTATTCCAACTGTTGTAGGTTGGAACAATCACTGATATTTTCATTTTTTATGAGCAAATATACCAATATTTCCAGCAGCTAATGTAAGAGGAAAATCTAAACTTGTTTTGATCAAAAAATTTGCCAATTGTGTTTTTAGATTTCTTGGAATTGGCGCCATTTTAAACCAATATGAAATTGGGTAAGTGTTTTTTATATCAAAAACTTCAACATTCTTGAATCCATTTTCCACAAATATCCTCCCAAGGGTTTCTTTATTGAATAGGTAAATGTGCTCTATATCAAAAATTGGTGATCTTTCACCAAACAACTTGACCGATAAACCATCAGTGTCATGAACAATAAAAAAAGCTCTTCCGCTACTTTTCAGCAGGGAATAAGTTGTCTTGAGAAACTGATTTGGATCTAGTACATGATCAAGAGTATGGAAACACGTAATAACATCAAAATAATTACTTCTGAACAAGTTTCTTCTTAAAAAACCAATTTTTATTACCCTTTGTAGTATTTTAGGAGCATTCAAAACACTTGGCTTACCAGGTTCTACACCATAAACATTTTTAATTCCCATTTCAATTACTTTCTTTAAGAAAAAACCATTACCGCAACCAATATCAAGAAGAGTTAACCTCTCTCTACGACGTCTGGGCAAAATCTTACTTAAATAACGAGAGTAAGTCTCACTCAGATAAGATGATTGATCCTCGTAATGAAAACCACTTTTTGAATAAAACTCACGAATTTTCTTTTCCTCGAGAATGGGGGACGAAAAAATTAGTCCACAACGGAGGCACTTAACTATCCGATAATGAATACCATCTGGTGACCTGCGGGCAGAAAATAATTTTACGTCAATCTTATCAGTATCAAAATTCTTTTTATATAAGAGTCTTAGTCTCTGTTTACTTTTACAAATAGCACATACCGTATTGATCATCAAAAGTATTATACTTTCTTATTTCCTAATTTTAAATAAACTTTAATAAATGTCATTCCTGTCTACTTTTTCAGTTTTTGTATATTTTGATTTGGGTTTATTAAAAATACTTTTCACCACATACATTGGTCTTTGTTTTACTTCTTCAAATATCTTGGCAATATATTCTCCGACAATACTAACTGCCAAAAGTTGTATGCCTCCTAAAAAGAGAATTAAAATTATGATAGTCGAAATACCATGGGGGGTATTGGGAAAAAGAAACCTCATTACAACTTGAATAAATATTCCAAGAAAAGAAAACACCACAACAACTAAAGATAGATACAGCATAAATTCTAAAGGCACATAAGAAAATGAAAATATGCCCTTCCTTGCCCAAGCTAAATTTTTTCTCCAGTTATTAGTTGAGCTCCCAAACATCCTTTCCGGCCTAACATAAGGTACACCAATTTGCTTAAAACCAACCCATGCTCTTAACCCCCTTATGAATCTGTCTCTTTCGGGCATGAGATTTAAAATATCAACCACCTTCCTGTCAATTAAGGAAAAGTCACCCGCATCTAAAGGAATTTCGATGTAAGAAAGAGTTCTAAAAATTCTGTAGAAAATCTTAGGACCAATTTGTAGAACTGGCGTAGTTACTCTTTTAATCCTCTCTCCGTAGACTACATCATAACCCCCCAACCACTTCTCGTAAAATTTTTCGATCAGTTCCGGTGGATCTTGTAAATCTCCATCTAGTAAAACTACGGCGTCACCAGTAGCTATCTTCATTCCACTAGTAAAGGCCATCTGAGAACTAAAATTTCTGGAATGATTTATTGCGATTACCCTTTTATCCTTATTAGCTAATTTTCTCAGTATTTCCTCGGTGTTATCAGGACTACCATCGTTGACAAAAATTATCTCAAAATCGACCTTTATCTTTCTAAATGTCTTTAAAAGTCTCTTATACATAAAAGGTATAGCGGGAGCGTCTTTGTACAAAGTTACTATTGCCGAAATTTTTTTTCTTTTATTCTCTTTCATAAAATCTGGTGTTTTTACTAAACCATTTTATAGACTCATACAAACCTTTTTCAAAATCGTATCTTGGTTCCCATTTTAATATCTTTTTAGCCAAGGTATTGTCTCCAACCCAATAATTTGTATCCCAGGGCCTTTTTTCATAAGTTCCCACATTAATCTTTGATGAAGAATTCGTAAGTTTAACTATCGTTTTGGCAGCTTTTTCAATTGACGTCTGCGAACCCGAACAAATGTTGAATATACGATGATCAAAATCTTTCAGCTCTAAGCACGATAAATATGCATCAACAACATCCTTCACATAAATAAAATCTCTCTTTGGACCTCTTACCACATTAATATCTCTCCCTTCCAAGGCTGAGATTACAGCAGTGGGTATAAATCTGCCGGGTTCCTCATAAGGACCATACACTGAAAACAACCTTAATGTTACAATAGGTAATCTATTTAATACCCCAAAAGTATATCCTATCATGGTTGCAGAGGCTTTTGTTGCTGCATAAAAACTCGCGGGTTCAAGAAAATCTGTTTCTTTCATCGGTTTACTTTTATAACCATATTCTGAAGAACTCCCAGTATTCACAAAAAGCCTAAAATCTATTTTCTCAAGGCTCGTTAGAAGGTTTGTCATACCTAAAATATTTGCCTTTATTGCATCTTCCAAAGAATTCTGTGCTGGATAAGCCCCGTATGCAGCAAGATGGAAAATAATATCTGGTTTTATTTTTGAAAGAGCAGTTTTAACTCTATTTTTATCTAAAAGATCTACTTCTAAGACTTTTGTTTTATCTAAAAGATCTTTAATCCTCCAAGTTTTAGAATTTTTTCTTAAAAAAATAAAGGTATTAGCTTTTGCAAACCTATTTATTATTTCCCTCAAAAGACATGACCCAACAAAACCACTTGCTCCAGTTATAAGAATTTTCTTATTATCAATCATAGAGAATTAACTAATACTCACCTTTTTAAATTTATATACCATGGTTTATCGCTTTTTAGCATCTCGTCAACTAAATTAGGTATTTCCTCTACGGTATTAGGCCACCGTGATTCTATATTGGTAAATACCCCCATAATTTGCTTCTCCTCTAAGGACCAATGTGAAATCCCATCGTGAAAATAATCCTTATCCCTTCCGGATCCTACCAGCTTAACGGGTATTCTTTCATACTCCAGATAGTTTCTAATCGATTCAAAAGGTCTATAAATGAGAAACGTCGTAATCGAATAAACTATCGGTATCATTCCTTGTAATGCTAGTCCTACAGCGATACCAAGCATTGCTTGTTCTGAAGCACCACAATTTATAAATCTCTCTGGATATTTCTCTCGGACACGGTCCCACATCTTATAACCCAAATCGCCCGTTAATACCCAAATCCTTTTATCAGCCTGCATACGAAGGTAAATTTCGTGAGCAAAATAACCACGCATGCTAGGGTGTGGTTTATAATCTTTCATCTCAAGAGCTTTAATGCTAAATCAAAATCTTCCTTTTTCATAACATAATAATGAGCATCTTGATCTCGCAAAAATGGAAGTTGATTGACAGAGGTTGATGCAAAAATTAAAAGAGGATTGTTAATTGTTTTAATTTTTAATGCATTTACTATGGCACTTATATTGTGTCCATCCACATCTATGACTTTGCATCCAAAAGATCTAAGCCTCTTTTTAAGTAATCCAAGATTCACCTTATCGTAAGCTCCCCAACCATTTGCGTTAAGAATTATCTTAAGATTGGATAATCTATTCTCGTAAGCAATCTTTAAGGCCTCCCAAATACTTCCTTCAGCACATTCACCATCGGATATAATACAGTAAACGTTTTTTGACCTATCTCCAAGTGCCATACCAACGGCAATTGGTAAGCCATGACCAAGACTACCAGTCGAAACATCGATACCAATATTCGGATTGCGGTCGGGGTGAACGTTTAGCTCTTCAGCAGAAGCGTCGTCTAACAGATTAAATTTTTCTAAAATTACATATAAGGCTACCGCCGCATGCCCATTAGACAAAACAAATTTCTCATATTCCTTCTTAACTTTATAAACAGCATGAATCAAATCCACACACGACAAACACGATCCGATATGAGAAAGCCCTCTTTTAAAACTTATCTCAAGGATCCTTTTTCGTATAGCTTTTTGTTCTTTTGAAAGCAGTCTGTATTTCACTTAAAAATATTATTTGTTATTTTAGTTCACAATTCGCCTCTTGCAAAAACAGATTTCTCTGCTTATCGGAAACGTTAGTCAAAACCCCATTATTTAACTCCCAAGCGTGAATATGGGATATTGGTATAGGTTCTTTCTGGAGTGACCACTTTCCCACAGACGGCCTTTCTACCATTTCTCCACAAATTAGTTTTTTAATTAACTCCCTATCCCCTGTTACAATTGGGAAATCATCGAGATTCTTAAATCCCCTTTTTATTCCGAACGGCACGGAAAACGACCAATCTAGAGCTACCCCCCGCAGATAGTCTCCCCCACCATACATGAATATACTGTTTACCTCTCCTTCAGGAACATCCCCGTTAATTTTAAGCCAAAGATTCTCCACTACAACATAATCCCTATATCTCCCCTGCTCCGCTAAAATTTTGTTAGCTCTAATTATATTAAAAATAACAAAGATTACAGACAATAAAATTCCTGCTTTCTTATTTTTCAGCAAGGAAATCAAGAAAGAAAATAGAATTACCACCCCAACAGAAGAAAGTGTTAAATATCTATGAGATGTCCCAAGAACCAAAGTCTGATCAAACAACCAATTTGGGAAATAAGGGACAAATATCCAAGCTAAAGAGAAAATAATTACTTTAAAGGAATGGCTTCTTTTCTTAAAAATAAATAAAAAAAACAAAAACACCAATATAAAAAATGTAAAAAACCCAACTCTAACTGTAAAAACGTTAGGATTAGATAGAGAACCTGTTTCTGAAATATTCAGAAACCATCCAGTTAACAAATTACCCACTGAATTAAAAAAATTCTTTAGTATTGCTTTATTATTCATCACCACAGCCCACTTTTCATAGATTCCATTAAAAGAAAAAAAACCGTTTGGTGTTGCTAATCTAAGTAATATAAAAACATACAAAAACATGCTTAAATTTCTGAACACTATCCTTCGTAAGCTTATATCATCATGGGAGACAGCCGACAGAAAATCCCAAAAAGTAAGAAGTGCAACTAAAAAAAGAGCTCTACCTGGTGAAGTAAATACCGCTAAAGTTAAGAAAATCAAGGAATAAATGAAATGCTTCTCCAATTTGTTAGAAACACACCAAAAATAACAAGCTAACGAAAAGAAAAATATCAAAATAGCTGATGTATGAGCACTAACCCAAACAAATGACTCCAGCCCACCAGCTAATGACGCAAAAAACAATCCTCCTAAAACCGAAGCTCTATAAGAATTGGTAAGACCTTTTATTAAAATAAATACAGCGATTGCATCGAATATTCTCAAAATTATTCCATACACTTGCCAATAAAACGATTTAAATGCTAATATCTTTGCAAGCAGAAACTGCTCTATAGCTGATCCGGGATGAAGTCTTATAGCAGCAAGTTCATGCAAAAGAAGGTCTGGTCTATATACCGCTGCCCACAATTGTCCCCAATCATCCCTCCAAAAGTGAAACCTTAAAGCTCTATTAAGTGACAAGAATGCCAAAAGGGAAACTGCAAAAAAATATAAAAAATTTTTTAACTTCTTGTTTTTCACTCCCCTCATATTATAAAACACAAAAACATTCTCAACTTACTGTAACACCTTTTAAAAATATCTAAACCCACTCCTTTTTCAATTGGGAAATTCCTTAATCACTTTTGCCATCGATTTTTATTGACACTTGCTACGTAGAAAAAATTTAGCTTGATCATCTTTACTTAAATATTCTACTACTTCAAAATATATCAAAAAAATTAACTTTCTCTCCCGATTGGTAATTTTTTAAATACTCTCTTTTACAGGATCATCGTAAATCTTGTATTTTTTACAAAAATCGAGTTAAACTTATTGAAATCCATTCCGATCAACCTTACCTTCATTGTCCAGGTGTCTATGTAAGATAAACTAAAATAAAGTTACCACATCCACAATCCACAATTATTTTATCTTTAAGGTTTGGAAAACAAAAGGATGATATAAAAAGGGTAGAAGCCCACCCCAAACAAACTTTTGATTTTTTCTTTTTTCTCTTGACATACTCTCAAGTGTAACCTAAAAATATTATACTTCCTAAATCCAACCTCTAGTCAAAATTATAAAGCATACAAAATTAAAAACAAATTATATACTTCACCTAAAAATGACATCTACTGAAAACTTCTGGAGTAGCAAATAAATCAAAAACAGAATCTTAATCGGATTGTTGTAAAGGAGCCGCCAGGAAGTCGATAAGAGCTGGGAGCGCCGATGGAGGAAAACTACTCGTTTCTCTATATTTTTCATTCCCTTTTTTTGGTTGACAAATTTAATGTGTAGCCAGCAAATCTTTGGTCTAATTCTTGCAGTTTTTTCGGATCTTTAATCGTCTTCCTAAAACCTTTCCATAAGGATCTATTAAAGCTCTTTTGGGCTTTTTGAAAATCTGGATTTTCTGGATCTGCCAACAATGCCATAATAATTAGTTTTGCTGCCGCTTGTTGAAGACCTCTGCCTTCCGTACCTTCTCTTCCAACTATCTTACCCGGATATTCCAACTCAACTGCCTTTTGATAACACCAAATTACTAACTTTTTGAATTTTTCCGGTCTAAGTACAGCAAACATTCCCGCCGACCTGTCATATTCTTCTGTTGGTGGAATCTGCTCGGTAAATTTCACCCATTCACCCTTCTCCCCATCTCTCTTATAGACTAGCACTTCACTAGTAATATTGCCTTGTTCATCTAAAGCTACTTTAGCTCGAAACTGGCTACTGTCCAAAAGTCTTTTTTTTTCGGGGTCGGTCAGCCTTTCTAAATTACAACCAGCATCAATTAAAGATTGTCTTAATGCACTTAAGGTATCAGGTGTTAGACGAATCGGCTCTTGGTTTTCAATAGAAGTTTTAATTAAATTCTTTACTATCTCCTTTGGGGTTTTTCTCTTTCAGAATCTGACATTTAATTCACATTTAAACATAAAGCCCCAAATACATTCTAAACTATTATTCCCTTTGACCGGAGGAAAGATATGGCTTTGCCATCTTTCTAGCTTTTCGTGCTTGCTCGTGGTTACAGGTAGAATTTCCAACTTGATAAGCAAGACCACTACTTCCAGGCACTTGTCTTTCATATTGAATCTCGTTCCAAATTACAGACGCTTCAAAACATTCTCCCAAAAACTGACACTGACCTGCGTACTTGCAATTGCTGGCGGGTTCAAAATTTGGTTTAGAGCCAATACTTTCAGACATTTTATAAATTATACTAAAAAAGTCATTGATTACACTCAAAGAAAGAAATATTGAGAAAACAAATGTATCTGAAATTGTCCAGACACCAAAGTATCAATTAAGGACACAAAGTTTAAGTTTTGCTCCCACCTATCTTAGTACTAAGGATAGGACACTAAAAATTACTTCAGGGTGCATTAGTTATCAATTTCTCGATCGAGGCAATCTATCGAATGGATCCTCTTCACGGGATGTTCCAGCCAATATAGCTTCATTAATAGTAATCCTTTCACGAGGAGGGTTAACACCAAATTCTCCCCACACTTTATTTAGATCTCCTTCGCATGCAAGTTGAACAGTGGCACTATCAGGAATTCTGACTCCAAAATTTCTAGGGCGTTTTCCCATAGTTCTATTGCAAAGTAATTCTACCAAATTCTTGCAAATTTTCTAGTTCAATTTTTACGGAGTATAACGGAATGATCTGACGATTTGATCAAGATCGGAGTAAAGAGACTGCGAATCTGTGGAAAATATGTAAACCCATTCAGGTGTAAAAATATAATACATTCTAACTTTTACTCCACCTCTTATTTCGTCTCTAACGACCACTGGAAGACCGTTTATTTCAAAATCATCGATGACTTGGGTAAATTTTACTTCATCTTTATCATCAACATCATCAAGATATTCCCTTAAGGACTTGAATGCATGAGCATTTCTGTCCAATTGAATGAAATTGCCTCCTTTTCCAAACTCTACATGCGTAAATTTCTCTTTAATCAAGTAATCTTGTGGTAGTCGAAGACTAATATCTATCACTTCAGATTTAAAAGTTTTAAGCCTAACTGCGTCTAGTTGTTGATCTTGTACTGGGAGGCTCAGCTTATCTTTTTTTGATAAATATCGAAAATAAGCAATTCCTAGGGTGATAATTACTAATACCAGAATAAGTAAAATCAGTGGCTGCTTTTTCATTCGTATCCAAATTCCAGCTTACCATTATTTGTTTTTATATACAATAAAGCCATCCCCTGTACTATATCCCTGTCCCATATTTCACCATCTTTTCGAAAAACTTGACTTTCATCCTTCTCTCCATCATAGATTATTTTTAGAAGAGCATCATTGTCATCTGACCAGCTTTGGGAAAGTCTTTCTAAACTTTGTGATTTTTGGCCAAAATTATAATGAGTCATAAATAGATTCTTACCTAGACTAATAGCCCCATTCTCACCATACCTAACTTCTTCAACTGAAAACAAATCTGTTTTTTCTGCCAGCTTAAATTTACCAACCAACTTAAGAATATTTCCTGCTTTATCCTTCAATATAAAAGTATCCCTCGCACTTTCTTTTCCCTTCTCAAAGATTACATCAGATATATTTTCATCGATCCCTAAAACTTCGGTGTCCAGTTTTCCCGGGCTAAATTTAATTTTTGCCTCCGGTAGAGTTTTATCAATATTAAAAGTAATAACTTTTACATCCTCAACGTTTTCATAAGAATCTACCGAATAAAACTCAAGCCTGTGTTCTCCTTCATCCGAAACTATAAATGGTCCTTTATATTCTTTGAAATAACTATCGTCAAGCTTATAACCTGTATAATAAACCCCCGCGTTTCCCTCATTATCATCAACATTAAGTGTCACTTGTACATTTGACCTGAACCAGCCACTTTGTCCCTCACTACCAGAAAATTGAATAGTTGTCGTTGGCGGGGTCATATCTTTTTTCTCCCCAAAGAGCGCAAAATAACTTGCGTGATTTAAGACTGCTGTTGCAACTTTGTTTTCAAAATCAACTTGGGTGTCTTCTTTGACCCAAGAAACCCCATCTGAACTTGAATAAATAGAGATCGAATCTGTCTTGAAATTATTTACATCAAAATCATTAAAATCAATTGTTAGAGTAAAATTTTTAGGAAAAGTATTTATTGGATTTCCTGACGCGTCGATCACATTAAGATAAAAACCAGATCCTACTACCTCAAAAGATTCAGAGATAGCCGTAGTTGGAGAATACTGCATGTCAACAGTTAGTGGTTCAGAAGTTGAACGTTCTGGAAAACTTAACCCAAAACGCCCTAGTCTAAAAAACCCAGCATTTGAAGTTAGTTCACCAGAAAGACTTTCGATTGCTTTTGTCCAGAGGTAGTAGCTCTTGCTGCCAGTTCTCTGAATTCCTTTATAGGTAAAAGTGTAAGTTGGCCAAGGATCCGGTTCCTTACTTTGCCAACCAAAGGGATCTGTAAGTCCGTCGGGCCTATCGTCATTGAAGTTTCCATTGCCATTTTTATCTTGAATAACTGAAAAATGGATATGAGGAGCAGACAACCTCCCAGTTGAACCCACTTTACCTATTACCTCACCTTGATTTACGTATCTTGGTGTGGTGAAACTCTGAGAGATAGGGTCGTTGTCTTGAAGATGGTAGTACCTCGTTTGATAGCCATTTCCATGATCAATTACGACTACATTTCCACAAGCTAGACTTCCACAAGCTGGGTTATTTTTATCTGCCTTGAAAAATTGGGCAACACCCGAAGCTGCTGCTAAAACAGGGTCGCCATTATTCACCTTAGCCGGGCCTAACCAATCGTAACCGTCGTGATCAGAATAGCGAATATTTCTATTACGAAAGTCTCCCCTAAAGCTAGTCACTGAATCCTTTGCCTCATCCGGCTCGGATAAGGCGCTTCCTACGTCCAAAAACGGATACTCATGATCAAAATATGACCCAATTGCCAAAGCTGCTTCTGAAAAACTTAGGCCTTTTGCCCTATAATCCCAAGGCAAATCTAAAAATGGAGCCGGTGGTTGATCTCCACTTCCCCCTGAACAGGCTAAAGCAAAAAGATTTAAAAAGTAATTCCTCCTATTCTCATCATACTCTGTGTATACATAAAAAGGCTCACCAGAAACTGACAAATACCCCTCATTGAACTTTCCTTCTGCAAGAATAGTGCGATTATAGTCTCCGCTATTTTCAGATAAAGTTGGCATACTATTTTCCAAAGACATTCCTATAAAGCAAAGCTCATTAAAACCAGTCGCAACACTCTGAAGGGTTAAGGTATTAATAGGATTAAAAGTACCATGACCCAGGGGATCCACTGCACCAAATGGGCCAGTTGTAACTGGTGTTCCAACGGGAACTGATGAGCTACCGCAAAAATAAAAATCAACGACTTCCTCCTCCGGAAACCTATCAGAAATACCTAGACTCGAAAAAAGAGGGTTAAATCTTGACCCATTTAGCCCCGGCAACCCCAAACCTTGATAGTCAGAATACCCACCACCTGAAATGTAAACAATTCCACCAGCTCTAATAAATGCCGCAAGCTCATCTCCCTCCTCATCTGTTAGATCAGAATTCGATAAACCTGCAAAAAACATTTCAAATTTCTTTTGTCCGTTCTCAACAAGCGACCCTGCAGAAATAGTTGAAATAAATGGTTTAAGCTCAACTGAACAAGAAACAATCCCATTAGTACCAAAATTTGCCTGGTTTAAAAGCGTATTTCTTAGATCTGCAGATGGATCATCTTCAAAGTGGCTATTTGGAGTAAAGCCCGTTAGAGGAGCTGGGTTGCGGGAGGAATTAAAACCTGATACCCGAATTGTTGAGGCTTGGGTTTGTACGGGAAACAAAAATAGAATAAATACTGAACAAAAAATTGTAAGAATCAATGATTTTAAGCTTTTCCCCCAAACTAATGAAGATAAATCTCCTAATGGGCTTGGCATAATAAAGATTACTTCTTATTCGCTATAAAGATTGAAATCTTCTTAAATCCTAATATAGATAAAAAATCGTCTCTGCCAAGCATCTTAATCCATTTTTAAGATGTCTTCCCAAAAATGCAATACTTAAATCTTTTTTAACACCTCGTGAGCTCTTATCTTCCAATCCCAATTTTTTTCTATCATCTCTTTTGCTTCTTTCCCAACTCTTAACCTATATTTTTCATCCTGTAAAAAGCTTAATATTTTTTCTGCAAAACTGTCTAAATCCCCCAACTTCACTTTCACCATTCCCTTGGGATAATAGGATTTGTAAGAGGCAAGATTAAATCCAACACATGGAAGACCAAACGCCATTGCCTCAGCTGCAGCCATCCCCCCCGAGTCGTAAAAAGCTGGATGAACAACAATTTTACTCTGAGCAAAAATTGAATACTTTTTTGGTCCATCAAACACATAGCCAAATAATTTTATGTTACCAGTTAGTCGGTTCATAGCTATTCGTCTTATAACCTCATCCATCAAAGGACCATCCCCAATCATAGCTAACTTTGCATCTGATTTTTTATCGACAACCCGCCTCCAGATATCTATAAGCTCAATGATTCCCTTTTGTGGGTGGAAACGGCCTTGAAAAACAGCATCATACTTTTTAGTAGTTAGTAGTTGGTAGTTGGTAGTTAAGAATTTTTTAATCTTATCGAGCGGTACTGCACCGAGAACTACAATTGCATGACCACTTTTTTTGTGTTTTGGAAAACGTTCTTTTTCTTCCTCATTATTAACCAAAACAAAATCGGCAAATTTTAAGATAACAGGCTTGATGGGTTGCTGAACTAACCAGTAAAGAAAGGCTCTAAAATTGTACCTAATTTCTCTTTCTCCCTCAGAAAAACCAATCCAGGGCTTCGGAGCGGTCTGGTACCAAGCCGCAACCCATTTTACTTGGGGAAAGCGAAGTTTAAGAATAAGAGATGGGAGTGAATCCATCCAAAATTCCGAAGAAGAATATATAATGGTTGATGGTCGGCCCTCCTTCGCTGAAGTTTCGGAGACTAGATGATTAATGTTTAGTGAGAAGCCAAGCCTCAATCCTAGATAAATTTTGTAGAGATACTTTAGTATAAAATTTCGGGGCAAATTTTTTTCAATCTTTATTATTCTTAAACCTTGTCTGTTCGAAATTTGGAATTTAGAATTTAGAAATTGTTTAGGATTTAGTATTCGGGATTTAGAATCTATGAGTCTTTGTCTTTTCATCATCTCAATCCCCTCTTGAGTAGTGAAAATAGTTACCGGGAACCCCATGCTCCAGTACCTTGCAAATTC
>QZGF01000045.1_pt1 | contig 31362 bp, 39 predicted proteins | sample 1990021 | NCBI WGS metagenome assembly QZGF01 (sample SAMN10076523, study PRJNA491371) | Subsurface metagenome, whole genome shotgun sequencing project. | isolation source: subsurface fracture fluid from borehole BE326-BH2 | place: South Africa: Beatrix Gold Mine | collected 2015-06-18 | reverse complement strand
CGACGGGCGGGCCTGGGCGCCGGTGCGCCAGGTCACCGAGGCGCTGGGGGCTCGGGTCGCGTGGGACGCGGGATCGCGGACGGTGCGGATCAGCCGGCCCTGACAGGCCGGCAAATCTCAAGGAGGGATGGTATCATGTTGGAGTTGGAGGAGCTGTTCGCGTCGGGGGCGGCCTTTGTGCCGCTGGTCGTGGCCCTGGTGGAGGGGGCCAAGCAGATCGGCCTGCCCACGAGATGGGCGCCGCTGGTGTCGCTGGCGCTGGGCCTGGTCGCCGGCTTCGTCTGGGTGGTTCCGGGCGACCCCCGCCAGGCCGTGCTGGCCGGGCTGATGATCGGGCTGGGGGCCAGCGGCCTCTACAGCGGGACGAGGGCTACGGTTAAGGGCGACGGCTGAGCGAAATGAAGGCCCGGCTGGGGGACTGCCCCTGGCCGGGCCTTTTGTGTTTTTGGCCCCAGGGTGAGCAGCCCCTGGGGCCACGCAGCCCGGTGGTCACGGGCAATTCTATTGTATCCGGCGCCGCGCCGCCTGGCGCACCGGATTTGGCTGCCAGCGCCGCAGGCTGCGAACGCTGACCAGCAGCCACGATCCGCCCGGCTTGGCGGGGCGGGCGATGACGTCCCCGCGGTTGATGGCCTTGTGCAATCCTGGCATGGTGACGCCTTTGCTGGCTGCCGCCTGCGCAGCCGGAATCCATTCATCCTCCAACGGGTCGAGGAAAGGGTCGTCATCCGGCCCTGGCGCAAGGTGCCCCTGCTGAATCCCGAGGCGGTCCTCCAGGTCGCGGACGGCCTGGTATAGGGGGTGATTCCACACGGCTTGAGTGACCCGTCCGGCCGCCCTGATGAGGGGGTTTTCCGGCCCCTCGACAAGGCGAGCGAACCGCTCCCATGCGACGCCTGCTCGGTAATCGGCCAGGCACCGGCCAAAGAAATCCCGCTCCTCTTCCGTCAGGTCGGTGAGGTCGAGCACCCGACCATCAAGCGTCGTGTATGTCTGCATCGTCTTCACCCCCCCCCTGCCTATACTGATCATAAACCATATGGTTTATTCGTGTCAACCACAGATACAGGGGGCGGAGGTTATCCGCCCCCGATGATCTCCGGCACTCCCGCGACCTCGATGTAGATGGCCTCCTGCCGGAACCGCTCCCTGGCCCACCTGACGATTTCGAGCCACGCCGGGATCTGCGTCCAGCTTTGCAGGCTCACGACGTATTGGCGGCTGGTGTCGCGGTAGATCCGCCCGCCGTCCGTCCAGGTGCCCGCGACGCCCGTCGTGCGGGAGAACCCGCCGAACTGGAGGAGCTGCTGCTCCAGCTCACGCCAGTGGGACCGGGGGAAAGGCCGGCCCTCGTTGTCGCGGATCGGAACCAGGAACATCGTCTTGACCATCGGGTTACACCTCCTTTCTGAGACAATTATAAACCACGTGGTTTATATCCGTCAAGGGGTTTGGTTAATATTTTTCGTGTTTACTTTTCGGGAAGGGGATGTTATCATCCAATACATGGAAAGTGCGATTATTGACGGACCCCGCAAAATAGATGATGTTGGCCGTGTGGTCTTGCCCCCAGCTGTTCGCGCTCTATTGGGCCTGTCAGAGGGGTTGATGGTGATATTTGTCCTCCATGAAGGCCGGATCGAGATTATGAGGGCAGATGCGATTGGAGGAATGGATAATCGACGCCCAAATTGACGCCCAAATCCATCGGCGGGCGTCCGATTTGAGCGTAAAACGCCAATGCCGCCAACAGCCAATGTCTTGATTTTCGCGGCGTCATCGGCTATCATCGGCTTGCGTCTGAGGATCGATGACCGACTACGGATCAGTAGGTCGGGGGTTCGAATCCTCCAGGGCGCGCCACTTAAACACCTAGAGCCGCAAGGCTTTCGAGATTCATGACTGCCGCCGTGAAGGCGGCTTTTTTGCGCCGTTGACGCCCAATTGACGCCCACCAGTATGTCCCAGTAGCTCGTCGATCTTCGCGGCGGCGGCCTCCTGGAGGCCGGGCACGACGTGGGAGTAGAGCTCGAGCGTCGTGCGTATGTCGCTGTGGCCGAGGCGCTCCTGGGCGACGCGGGGGTGGATGCCTCCGAGGAGCAGCAGGGTGGCGTGGGTGTGCCGCAGGTCGTGGAACCGCAGGCCCGGAAACCCCGCCCGGTCGGCCAGGCGGCGGAAGGCATGGGTGAGCCAGCCGTAGGGGTCGAGGGGACGTCCGTCCTGCCAGCAGAAGACGAGGCCATAGTCCTGGTAGTCGGGGCCGGCGGCAAGACGCTCCTCGGCCTGCTGCCGGCGATGCCGGCGCAGAACCTCGACGGCGGAGGCCGGCAGGGCCACGGTGCGCCGCCCGCGCTCGGTCTTCGGTTCCTTGACGTGCAGGCCCTGGCCTCGGAGGCGCTGCAGCGTGCGCCGGACCTGCAGGATGCCGCGGTCCAGGTCGACGTCTTCCCAGCGCAGGGCGAGCAGCTCCCCCGCCCGCAGGCCGGTGTGCAGGGCCAGGTGGATGATCGGGTAGAGGCGGTGCCCATCCGCGGCCTCCAGCAGTCGGCGGGCGCCCTCGGCGTCAAGCGCCGTGGCCTCCGGTCGGCGGGCCCGCGGCGGCTCCACCGCATCGGCGACGTTGCGGGGCACAAGCTGCAGCTTGACCGCGACCTCTAGGGCGCGGTGGATCACCCTGTGGATATAGTGGACGGTGCGGGGCGAAAGCCCGCCCGGGCGCCCGTCGCGCCGCCCGGATTCGAGGAGACGGGCATAGAGGCTCTGGAGGTGTGCCGGCTGGAGGGCCTGGAGCGGCACATGGCCCAGGGCCGGGATTACGAACGCCCGCAGGATGTCGGTGTAGCTCTCCAGGGTCTTCGGCGCCAAACGGGCCTGGCCGTAATCCCGCAGCCACCGCTCCAGGTACTCGCCCAGCGTCTCCCGGTGCGGCTCGACGGCGGTGCCCGCCTTGAGCGCGGCCAGAATCTCCCGCAGCCGTTCCTCGGCCTGGCGCTTGGTTCCGCGGACGGTCTCCCAGTGGCGGCGCTGGCGCTTACCCGTCACCGGGTCGCGGCCCAGTTCGATGATGATGGCCCAAGAGCGTTCTCCCCGTTTACGGACATGGCCGGAGGGCATTCCTGATACTCCCCCTTGGAATAACTTGTCCGAAAGCCGGTGAAGATGGTAAGATTACTACCTGGATGGCGGCGTAGCCAAGTGGCAAAGGCAGGTGCCTCGCAAACACCTATCGCAGGTTCGATTCCTGCCGCCGCCTCCAAGCCCTACATATGGTATAAGCATCCCTTGACATGATCAAGTTCTTGTGGTATTGACTTTCTACGCCTCAAGGGCGATAATATAGTCGCGAGGCACCTGTCGCAGGATAACCTGCGATAAGTGGGCGGCGGCGCCGGTCGAACGCCCTCCGGTTTGGGAGGGGTAGTAGGCACCGTCGCCTAACTCTTTTTGGGCCGCCAACGCCAGACGTTGATCTTTGAACGGTAAGGCGAGTAATAGACGGATTTGGCAATCCTGCTTTTTCTGTCTTCCCCATGCAACCCCCTGGTTTCCCATGTATTAACTACGCCCAGGAGTAAGTCCGCCAACTGAATAAACAGAGACCGCTTCGATGAAACCGGAATGACCCGCTTCACCTGGTACCCGAAACCACCCATCCACGACTGAAAGTTTAGTTCAGCCCGCAAATAATCTAGAAAATTGTCTTCGCGTAGCCGGCTCTTTTCATCCGTAAAAATCAAGATGTCCCCACACTCGGCGACTCGGTGTTGAATGAGAAGCCGGGTAAAAAAATTGTAGCAGCGGTAAGGGGAACCCCCAAACCGTGAAAGGTCGAGAAGATTATTCTGGACTACGATCGAATGGAAACGCCAGTCAAGCGGCATCAGGGTTTCGATGACGGCTTGGTATACCTTGAACCTTAAATTGGACATCTTCGTAAAGTGCAGTTCGTTGTTAAAGTGAAAGCCTGCAAGCACATCTTGAATTTTTCGCCGAATAATCCCTATGGCTGGTTTAGCAATCATAAGAAAGCCAGAGATGAACACGTCTCCGTTTTTGGGCAGGCCGCTCTCATCGTGGAACAAATAGGTGAGAGGAGGCTCTTCATACCCCGAGGTGTCCAGCTCCACAATAACCATAAAGATTCCCCCACCTCTTCATTAATCCCCCGCCGGCTTCGGCTCAATCCTGACCTCCACGACCTTCCCCAGGATCGTCACCTTCGCCGGCGGCAAAAGCACCGGCGGATAGGCCGGGTTGTCGGCGGTGAGGAGCACCTGTTTGTCCACCCGCCGCACCCGCCGCAGATGCGCCTCATCCTCGCCGTTCCACCAGACGACCGCGATCTCGCCATCCTCCACCGTCGGCTGCCGGCGGACGATCACGATGTCGCCCGGCATGATGCGGGCCGGCGCCATGCAGTCTCCCGTGACCCGCAGGGCGAAGAACTCCCCGCTCCTGGCCCGCTCGGCGGTGATGGTGGTCCAGCCCTCGACGTGCTGCTCGGCCCAGTGCGGGTCGCCGGCATGGATGCGGCCCAGGATGGGGATGCGGACGAACTCCGGCTCCCAGGCGCCGGGAGGTAAGCTGGCATCGTAGGGGACGCGGGATTCGGCGGCGCGATCGGCTCCGTAAATTCGGCCTACCCGTTGCATCAAAATTTCCTCGTTTGGTAGTTCAATGCGGCTAATAAGGTCATCGACAGATATGCTATCCTCCAAAGCTGCCAAGAGGTGTTCCAGAGGCACTCCATATGCCTCAGCAAAAGCCATAACCGTATCGGTGCGCGGCCAATAACGGCCGTTTTCTATGTCGTGCACCGCCTGACGGGTGCGACCAACCCTGCGGGCGGCCTCTACCACACTCCAACCCCGCCGCTTTCGTATTGCCCTCAGGTATTGCCCAAGCTCTTTCTGACCCATAGGTCAAGTGTACACGACATCCAAAAATTTTTGGTCGCGACCGCTTGACATGGTGCAGCCCAATAGTGTAAAGTGATCCCGACAGGAGGAATGCTGGGTGCGTAACCAGATCAGGTACTTTCGCAAGCAACATCAGCCTCCTTTGAGCCAGGCCGAATTGGCCCGGCGCGTTGGCATCTCCCGCCAGGCTCTTATCGCAATTGAGCGCGGTTCCGCAACGCCGTCCGCGGCTGTAGCGGCGCGGATCTGCCAAGCGCTTGGTCAGACTTTCGAGGAGGTCTTCGGCGGCGCCGAGCCGGACGACCACGCCGCCGCCCTCGACCCGGCGGTAGGTGACCGGGCATGATGCCGCTCCGCGCCACAGACGCCCTCACCCGGCGCGACGCCGAGCGGCTGATGGCCGAACTGGCCGCGCTGCGGGCCGCGGTGGAGGCCCTGACCGACCGGCTGGCGGAGCAGCGGCCCGACGTGCACGTCCACGAAGCGCCGGGGGAGCGGCTGGCGCTCTCCCGCGACGAGGCGGCCCGTGCCCTGGGGGTCTCGCCGGACCTGATCGACGACGCCATCCGCGCCGGGCTCCCCCACCGGCGGCTCAACAAGCGGGTGCTCATCCCGGTGCGCGAGCTCCGCGCCTGGGTGGCCGGCGACACCAACAGCGTACCGCCCGGCCTGGCAACGGGCCAGGTGGTTGCGGTTGCCAAGCAGAGAGGGAGGAGGTGATCGTGTTGCGCGTGAGTGGATCGGTGCTGCGCCAGGCCCGCGAGGAGGCCGGCCTGAGCCTCCGGGAGACCGGGCACCGGCTCAACGCCTCGGCCTCGGCCATTTGCCGGTGGGAGCGCGGCAAGCGGCGACTGTCGCCGGACGTCGTGGACGCCGCAGCCGAAGCCCTGCCGGGCGGGGTGATGATCCGGCTGCAGGCGTGCGCCGGGTGCCGGGTGGGGTTCTTCCGGCTGCCGGTGCTCCAGGGCGTGGACAAGCACCCGGTGGCCGTGGTCAGCAAGCTGGCGGAGGAGCTGGAGGAGGTCGCCCGGGCGGCCCGCGAGATCGAGCGGATGCTCCTGCACCGCGACGACGACCGCGACCGCCTGGAGGCGGCGCTGGAGCAGGTGATGGACCTCCTGCCGGCGGCCGCCGTGAGTTTGGTGGCGGTCACGGAGGCGACGGCGGCGACGCTGCCGGGCATCCGCCAGCGGTGGGAGAGCAAGGTGGCGGCCAGGGGTTATCTGGCGCCGCGGAAGGGAGCGTGACGAGATGGGACAGATCGTCGAGATGGCAAGGCCCCAGCTGGGGACCGGGGCCATGAAGAAAACACCTACGAAGAGCGTAGCACATTCCGCCCGACTCATCAAGCTGCCGGGCACGAATCACACCTGCCCGGCCTGCGGCTGCAACGCCTACTGGCCGGCCTGCCGCCGGGAGACAGTCGAGCGCGGCCGGTGGCGGATCATCGCCGTCGTCTGCGTGTGCGGCATAAAGTACGAAATCCGCGAGGACTTGGCGAATGGCAATGCGCGGACGAAGGGTAGGTGGGGAGCATGACGATCACGGTGTCTACGCTTGAACAGTATCTGGATGATCGGATCCAGGCGGAAACGAACTGCGAGACCCGGGAATCGTTCCGCATCGAGACTCAAGACCAGGCCAATTGGGCATGCCGAAAACTGGCCCGCATCGAGTCTAAACGGGCAGAAATCAAGGCCACGGCGGAGCGGGAAATCGCCCGTATTCAAGAGTGGGCGATGAGCGAAACTCAGAGGCTTGATGAGGAGGCCGAGTTCTTCACCGCGCTCCTCGATGCATACCACCGCAGGGTGATCGCCGATGATCCGAAGGCCAAAACCATCACTCTGCCCTATGGCGTGCTGAAACTCCGAGCCCAGCAGCCGGAGTATATCCGTGACGACCGGCAGCTCCTTCCCTGGGTTGAGGCCAACAAGCCGGACTGTGTCCGGGTCAAGAAGGAGACGGACTGGGCACGCCTCAAGTCCGAACTGCAATTCGTTCCCGACCCTGAACGGCCCCATATCCTCGTGGCGGTTGATCCGGCCACGGGGGAGCGGGTGCCCGGCGTCGAGGCCCTGGAACGGCCGGACAAATTCAGCGTGGAGGTGAAGGCATGATGGCAAACCCGTTCAAGCCCGCCGGCCAGAGCCGGAAATACCTGAAGGTTGCCGTATACGGCCCGCCCGGATCCGGCAAAAGCCATTTTGCCCTGACCTTCCCGCGGCCGGCGGTAATCGACACCGAAAATGGGACCGACTATTTCACGAATCGGTTCGAGTTCCAGGTGCTGAAGACCAAGCGCCCCACGGAGGTCCAGGCTGCCATCGAGGCGGTCGAGCGGGGAGAGGTCCCCTGCGAGACCCTCGTGATCGACTCCTTCACGGTGATCAATGACGTGCTGAAGGAGACCTATGCAAAAATCGCTCAGGACCGCGCCCGGGCCCGCGGCCGGAATCCCGACGATGCCAACCTGACGCCGCGGGACTGGGGGCTCATGAAGACGCAGATCCGGTCGATGCTGACCCGGCTCTACAACCTGCCGGCACATACCGTCATCACCGGCTGGATCAAAGACGAGTTCGAGGGCGAAGGCGACAACCTCAAAAAGATCGGCGAGAAGATGGACGCCGATGCCAAGGTGCTCTACCAGCCCGACATCGTCCTGCGGCTGGAGAAGGATCGCCACGGCAACTTCTGGGGCATCGTCGAGAAAGACCGGACCGGCATGCTCCCCGCGGGCCGGATCAAAGATCCCAGCTTCAGGACCTTCGAGCCCGTCCTGGCGGCTTACGGCCAAGGGCTGGCAGCCGAAGGATCGGGCACCGAAGAGGATGCCGCCAACGCAGAGGCTGCGATTCTCTCGCGCCCGGCGCCGTCCACGGCAGAGCAGCAGCAGCGGGTCTACGCTACGGGCGCGGAGCGGGGGCTGGAGGAGATTGAGGTCAAGGCCCTGATGTTCGCCAAATTCGGCACCGCATCCGCCAAGGCGCTCACCTCCGAACAGGCCCAGCAGTTCATCGACGGCCTGGCTACCACCGACGCCGCCAAGCTCAAGGATGCCGCGGTCAGGCTTGTGCAGCGACACCGCGAGACCCTGATGAGCGGGAACGGCCAGACCGGCCGGGAGGCCTCTGTCTGATGCCGGCGACGTTTGCCGATTTCATCGACCAGGTGCTGGACGATGAACCCGAAACGGGGGAGTCCGCACACAACCCTGCCCGCCCCGCGGACGTGACGGCGACCTGGTCGATCCGCGGCAAACAGGAGACTTGGGACGGTTGTCCTGAGGCGTTCCGGCAGAAGTACATCGAGGGGCGCCGGACCCCGCCGACACCGGAAATCCTGATCGGCGGGGTCGTGGACAAGGTGGCTGAAGCCGCCTTCCGGGAGAAGATCGCCACGGGGAAAGACCAGCCCTTGGCGGCGCTCATCGAGGCGGCCGACGCGATTTGGAACGCCGAGAAGGGCAAGGTTGAGCACTGGGGCGAGACGCACCCGGAAACTGTCCGGGCCCAGATCCTGCAGTATGTCGAGCTGTTCCAGGCCGAGTATGCGCCAGCGGTCCGCCCGACGGCGGTACAGGTGCCGATCCGGGCGCAACTCACCGCCACCGTTCTGGTCGGGTTCATCGACCTCATTGACGAGGAAGTCATCGCCGACCTGAAAGTGGTCGGCCCCAAGGCCGACATGGAGCACCAGGCGCTTCGCGGGATGCAGCTCACCGGATACAGCCTGGCCTGGCGTCAATCGGGGAAACGCGAGAAGGCATGTCGCTTGGACGTGATCCGCAAATCCCGGCCTCCACGGCTGGAACGGTTCTTGGCGGATCGCGGACCGGCGGACTACGCAGGGCTGGACCTGACTATCAGTCAGACCATCGCATGCGTCAGGGCGGGGTTGTTCCCGCCCAACCTCCACGCCTGGCAATGCCACCCGCACCGGTGCGGGTACTGGCATACCTGCCGGGCGCGGAGCCCAAAGACCTATCACATCATCGGAGGGTGAACGAGATGACCATGAGCACGACCTGGATGGATGACATCAAGAAGTGGGACGACCAGTGGCAACAGATCGAGCCGGCCCAGGGCGGCCGAGTGAGCGAGGTCCCGGACGGCACCTATGTTGCCGAGATCGCGGACGTCTGCTTCGACACGTCTCGCAAGACGGGCCGACTGCTGTTCGTATGGGACTTCTCCATCGCGGAAGGGGAATACGCCGGAGAGACGGTGCGCAAATTCAGCGGCGTCGAGACAGTGGACAACCTGCGATTTTTTAAGGGCGACTTGGCCACCGTCGGCATCTACCTGCAGAGGCTCTCCGACATCAACCTCGCCGAGTTCATCGGGCGCAGGGTGGAGATCACCATTAAGACGAAGAAGCGCTCCGACGGTGAGGAATACCGCAATGTCTACATCAACCGCTTGATTTCAACGCCGGATGGCACCGCAGCGGGAAGCTCCGCGCATCAGGGGGACTTCCTCGACGGCATGGACTCCGGGCCGTTTGCCTGATGGAGGAGGATCCATATGGCGACTGGACTCGCCCAGGAGATCCGGCTGCCCCAATGGCTGGCCCGAGAGAAGGAGCTCCCCAGGGTCGTGATGCTGGAAGGTGTCGTGTCCAGGACAGACAAGGCGGCTCTAGTGCGCCTCCGCTACACGATCCGTCCGTCGGACCGGTGTCACCGCTGCGGGCTGGAAATCACTCATCCCTCCAGCCTGGCGGTCGGCTACGGCCCCGAATGCTGCGAGAAGCTCGGGCTGCCGCGGCCGGACACGGTGACGGCCGAGGAAATGCTGGCCGCCGCCGGCCGACTGGCCGAAGAGGAGCGGGAGGTGTGGGTGCCGCTCTTCGTGATCGGGGAGGCGCCGCCGGCCGACGATGATGACGACAGCGATGGTGACGATCTCTCGCGGCTCGACCTGTTCGTGGACACGACTTTCCGCGAGAGGTTCGCCCGCGCCCTGCCGGGCTACGAGCCTCGGGTGCCGCAGCTCCAGATGGCCAGGCTGGTCGCCCGCGGGCTGGAGGAGGGCCGGCATGTGATCGCCGAGGCCGGGACGGGCACGGGCAAGAGCCTGGCCTACCTCGTCCCGGCTATCGGCCACGCTGTCCGGGAGGGTAGGAGGGTGCTCGTCTCAACCGGCACCATCGCCCTGCAGGAGCAGCTGGTCGGCAAGGACATCCCCTTCCTGCAGCAGCACCTGGGCGTGCAGTTCAGGGCGGCGCTGGCAAAGGGCAAGGGAAACTACCTGTGCAAGCAGCGGCTGGACGAGGAGCAGGCGCAGCCGGCCTTCGCCTTGGACGAAGCGGCGCAGGCCATCCTCCGGTGGTCAAAGGCGACCGAGACTGGCGATAAGTCCGATCTGCCGTTTGCGCCCAACGGCGCCTGGGACATGGTGTGCGCCGACGACTCCTGCACGGGGCGAAAATGCGGCTACTACGACACATGCTTCTATTATCAGGCGAAGCGGCGCCTGGAGGAGGCCCACGTCGTCGTCTGCAACCACGCCCTCTTCTTCGCCGACATGAAGGTGCGGCTGGCGTCGGGCGGGGCCGCGGGTGTCCTGCCACCGGCGGCGACGGTCGTGTTCGACGAGGCGCACCACTTGGAGCAGGCGGCCATCGGGGCGCTGGGAACCGAGGCCTCCAACCGCCGCCTTGGGTGGCTGGTGCGCCGCATCCGTAAGAGCGAGTGGTTCACCGGCCTGGAACAAGCCGACATGAGACAGGTTGGGCAGCTCCTCCAGCAACTTGAGGAAGAAAACGACCGGGTGTTTGGGCTGGCCCTCAGTCTGAAACCGGATGGAGAACAGGCTTACCGCCTTCCTGCCGACGCCCTGGACAGGCTTGAGACCGGGCGACTGCTGGACGGTCTTGGCGCCCTGTGGAGACTCGTCGAGCCGGCGCCCGGCGTCGACTACGGCAGGCTCGACGAGCAGCAGGCAAAGCGCCGCAAGCTCGCAGACCTCGTTGAGGGCCTTCGGGCCGATCTGGTCACCATCCTCCGCGGCCAGGAGGAGGCCGTCTCCTGGGCAGAGGTGGAGGAACGACAGGGGCGGGATGCCCGCGTTATCCTCCACTCCACGCCGATCTCGGTGGCGGAGCGGCTACGGGAGCACCTTTTTCGGAACAATGCCACCGCGGTGCTCGCCAGCGCTACCATCTCCGCCGGGGGGCGGTTCGACTACCTGCGGCAACGGATCGGCCTTGACGACGCCCTGGAGATGGTCGTCGCCTCCCCGTTCGACTATTGGGACCAGTGCCAGCTCTATGTCGCCACGCACTTGCCAGAGCCCGGTGAGCGCGGATGGCTGGAAGCGGCCATCCCGGTAATCGAGCAGCTCCTGCATGCGAGCCGCGGCCGGGCATTTGTCCTCTGCACGAGCTACCGGACGATGGAGGAGATCCACCGGGCGCTGGCCAGCCGCCTCCCCTGGCGGTGTCTGAAGCAGGGTGAGGCGCCCAAGGGGCGGCTGATCGAGGAGTTCAAGCGGGACGTCTCGAGCATCCTCTTCGCCACCGCCTCCTTCTGGGAGGGGGTGGACGTCCAGGGTGAGGCCCTGAGCCTGGTGATTATCGACAAGCTCCCGTTCTCGGTGCCATCCGACCCTGTGGCCCAGGCCCGGGCCGAGGCCGTGGAGGCGCGGGGCGGGTCGGCCTTCATGGAGCTGTCTGTTCCCGAGGCGACGATCCGCTTCAAGCAGGGGTTCGGGCGGCTGATCAGATCGCGGGCCGACCGCGGGGTGGTTGCGGTACTGGATAAGCGTCTGATCACGAAGCGGTACGGGCAGACCTTTCTCCGGTCGTTGCCCAAGGTGCGGGTGACTGATCGGCTGGAGGACGTGAAAGCGTTTTTTGCGGCATAGCCGATGACCGCCGCCACTCACGGGGGACGGCGGCGCGAAGGTCGGGCGTCCGGGCGAGGCTGGCGCGGCGCCTCGAATGGGGCGGTGCGAGGCCGGCGCGTGAGAGCGGCCCGGACAGGCTCCGGCAGGTAGGGGGCCGGGGCGTACATAGACAAGGCTGGGCGGCGTGGCCGCGAACCGTGGCCGCCCAGCGGGAAAGGAGATGCCACGATGGACACCCCTATCTATTATGCCCCTCACGGGCGGGATGATGCATTCGGAGATGGCTGGCAGGATATCCAGGTCTGGCGCGAGGCCGTGGCCGAGTGGCGGTTGGCCCGTGAGCGATACGACGCTGACCCCGCGAGCGACGCGGCCTACCACCGCCTGCGGGCGGCTGAGGCGCGCATCGCCGAGTTGCGCGATGTCGTGGTGCAGGAACGCATGGCTTTGGAGGCCATCGACTGGGACGAAGCCGAGCGGCGGTTGATAGCCGCCTACGACGCCACCGGGAGATGGCTGCATCGCCTCGCCTGGGCGCTGGCGGCGATCGCTGTGGTGGGGTGGTGGTGGGCGTGGCGGTGACCGACGCCGACCTCCTCCGCCAGCAGCGCCGGATCGCGTCGGCGCGGGCCGGGCTGCGGCGCATCGAGACGCGGCTGTTCGAGATCGAGGTTGAGGCGCCGAAGCAAGCGATGTACCGTCTCTGGCTGTCTCAACGTCGCCTCCGGGAGATGCATGAGTGGTATCTGGCCGACGTCTGGCGCATCATCCGCGACGAGCGGCGCCGACGGAAGGAGGAGGAAAGCCGGTGAGCCTGCGGACGCTCCTCGCTGCGCTTGCGATCTCCCTGGCCCTGTGGGCGCTCCTGATCGGCGTCGCCGTCGCCGGTTGGCGCCTCACCCACCCCGCCCGCGTCGCCGAAGCGCCCGCGCCTGCGGTGGCGCTGTTGCCGCCGGAGGAGCCGACATGGCCCACCCCGACGGAGGTGGAGCGGGAGATCGGGCGGACGGTGCGGGTCGAGGTCACCGCCTACACCTGCTACGACCCGGCCTGCCGGACGGCGACGGGGACACGGGGACGGCCCGGCGTGGCGGCAACCGACTGGCGGGTGTTTCCGCTGGGGACGGTGCTGGACATCCCCGGCATTGGGCGCGTCGTCGTGGAGGATCGCTGCCCGGCTTGTGAGGGGCGGACGCCGCCGGTGGTAGACGTATGGATGCCAAGCCGGGAGGAGGCGCTGCGGTGGGGCAGGTGGATCGTGGCGGCGGAGGTGTGGCCCTGATGCCGTATTGCAAGCACCGCGGACCTGACGGGATCATCCTGCCGTCGGAGACGCACCGGCCAAGCCCCGACTACGCCGCCGGCCCGGTGGTCGAGTACCGGCTGAGCGAGGAAGAGCTGGCGCGGTACAGGGCGCGCCGCCCGGAACGGCGGGAGAAGCGCCCTCTCAACCTCGCGTGGCGGCGGGCGACGCAACAGTCCGCCACGAAACAGACCGACGAGGAGGCGGTGGCTATGACGGATCAAGCCGTACCCAAGCCGGTCAACCGGCGGTGGACGGAGGAGGAGGTCGCCGAGATTCGGCGGCTTGCGTCTGAGGGACTGCTGGATAGAGAGATCGCAGAGCGGTTCGGCGTGCCGCGGACCATCATCACCCAGGTGCGATACCGGTACGGGATTGAGAGGGCGGCGGGGCGCGCCGGCGCAGCAACGGTCAACGGCGTGTCGAGGGAGGCAGCGGCCCCGGCGCCGGCAGCCTACGTCAAGGTCGAGGGCATCATCGCGGAGTATGACCACAAGTTGTTCCTGATTGGCCAGGGCGGTGAGGCCCGCGAGGTGGAGGGGGCCATCGCGGAGCTCGTCAGCCGGCTGCCGGCCGAGGCCAGGGGCCGGCGGGTGCGGGTCATGATCGCGCCGGCGGAGTAGGGGCGGTGGTTGAGGGTGGTTGAGCTGGTCGCAGATCGTCGTCAGTCGAAGCTGCCGGGATAGGAGGCGGGTTACAGCATGGTGATCGTTGCACCACAGAACGACCTGGCCGAACAGTTCGCCCTGCTGTTTCGGGGACGGGAGGACGCCTGGGGCAAGGTGGGCGGCCAGTGCGTCAAACAGCCCGTCACGCTCAAGGAGTACGTCCGTCACCTGCGGGGATACGAGTCGCTTGGGATCTATCCTCTCTTGCCCGACGGCACGGTCTGGTTCGCGGCCATCGACATCGATGAGGATGACCCTATTCTGGCAGCAGAGGTCCGGGACACCCTCATGGACTGGGACGTCCCGGCGTACATAGAGACCTCGAAGTCGAAGGGATACCACGTCTGGGTCTTCTTCTCCGAGCCAGTGCCGGCCAGGAAGGTTCGGGCGCTTCTTCTGGCAGCCTGGAAAACGGCGGCTCCCGAGCGGCCGGCGCCTGAGGTGTTTCCCAAGCAGGATTACGCCACCCGGGTGCGTTTCGGGAACTACATCAACCTGCCCTATTTCCCCCCGCACACGACCAATGGCCGGCGGGTGATGGTTGACGGCCCGCGGGCCCTCTCCCTCGAGGAGTTCCTCGCGGTCGTCCGTCGTATGACCGCTGCGGAGCTGGATGCAGTGATCGAGGCTCACGGAATCAAGCTGGTCTCAGATCCCAGGCGCCAATCGCCGCCGGCGAACGTGGTGCCGCTACGGGGCGCGCTGCTCGCCTGCGCCAAGGCGTTCCTGGAAAACGGCGTGGACGAGGGGGGGCGGGATGTAAGCCTCTTTACCCTGGCAAAACACCTGCGCCGGGCCGGTTACCCGCAGGAGGTGGCCCTAGCGCTGGTCCAGCAGGCGAACAGCCGGTGCCAGCCGCCGGTATCCGATGCGGCCGTACAGCAGAAGGTCGACAGCGCTTACTCCGGCGCCGGCGGTCAGGGTTATGTCTCGCTCGGGTGCGACGACCCGATCTGGTCCTCGAAGTTCTGCCCGGGGAAAGAAGAATGCCATGTCTGGCAACGCAAGACCGCCGTTGAGGAGCAGGCGGCCGCCGCGCCGCCTGCGGAAGGGTTCTCCATCAAGCCTCTGGAGGTGCCATACCCTTATGCCCTCCAGCCCGGGGGATTGTACTACCGGAAGGTGGTGCAAGGAGATGAGGAGCTCGTCCCGATAACCATGGCGCCGATCTGGATCGGGAGCGTCGGGGAAGACATCCGCTCCGGACGCATATTCCTTGACCTCCGCTATCACCACCGCGGCCGGGAGCAGGGCCAATGGGTCAACCGCGCCGTGGCGATGAATGCACGGAAGCTTGTGGACATGGCCGAGTTCGGACTGCCGGTCACCTCGGCCAATGCAACGGCCGTGGTCAAGTATCTGGACGCCTTCGAGGCTTACAACGTCGGCCAGTTGGCCCGGCAGGACCTTTCTTCCACAAACGGCTGGATCGACGACTCCACCTTCCTGGCCGGCCGGCCCATCGGGGAGCGCAATATCCATCTCCACCCTGAGGGGAGCGGCGACGCCCTTATAGTTACCGGATTTCGAGCAACAGGCAACCTGACAGACTGGCTGGCCCTGGCCACCAGAGCCCGGGCGGCTTCACCCCTGGCCCGGTTCGGCCTGGCCGCAGCGTTTTCCGGCCCCCTGCTCAAGCCCCTGAAGGTGCGGTCGTTCATCGTCCATCTGTGCCACGAGTCCGGGGCCGGCAAGTCGGCCGTCATCAAACTGGCCGTCTCGGCGTGGGGCGACCCGGAGCGGCTGATGGCCAGCCTCTATGCCACCAAGGTCGGAGTGGAACGCCTGGCGGCCCTATTCTCGGACCTGCTCCTGGGGCTGGATGAGCTGCAGCTCCAGGATCACGTCGAGTTCAGGCGCACACTGGCCTACCTGCTGGCCCAGGGGACGGGCAAGACTCGGGGCAGCCGCGGCGGAGGCCTCCAGACGACGGCGACGTGGCGCCTAGTGGCCCTGACGTCGGGCGAGGTGCCCATGACCACCTCCAAGGATTTCTCCGGTCAGCAGGGGCGGGTGCTGGACCTGTACGGAGAACCCATGCCGGACAAGAACCTGGCCCAGGAAATGCACCGGTTCGTCCAGGACTGCCATGGCCATGCCGGCCCGGCGTTCGTCAACCGCCTGCTGTTTGAGTCTGCCGAACGCCTGCGGGCGGTACATGTCCGGCTGCGGGAGGAGATCGCCGGGCGGGCGGGACGGGACCTGCGGCCGGCCCATCTGGACGGGATCGCGACGGTCTGCCTCGCCGATCTCCTCTTCTCGCAGTGGCTGGCCGGCGCGAAGGAAGCCGAAGCGCACCTGGAGGCCGTCGATCTGGCCATGACGATTCTGGAATGCCTGCCACCGGAGGGGGAACAGGCTTCATACGCCGAGCGGGCGCTGGAATGGACGCTGGGATGGGTTGAACAGAACCCGGAGGCGTTCGAGGCGAATGGCCGGATCAAATACGGTTGGTGGGTAACACCATCGTGGTCGGCGCGCCCGACGGAATTGGTGCTGATACCGACGGCCTGGGAGCCGGCCATTGCCGCCGCCGGATTCGACCCCGGGCGCGTCCTGCGAGACTGGGGCGAAGCCGGCTGGATCGCCAAAGACGGAAAAAACCTGCGGGTCAAGCGCGGGGATGAGCCGGGGCGGAAAATCGCGCTGATCTGCAGAGAGGAGTGGTTCAAATGATGGTCGGGAAAGTCGGGAAAGTCGGGAGTGTTTACATAATCCTAAAATCTCCCGACTTTTGCTCCCGACCCTCCCGACTTTTTTCCGACTTGTTTCACGCCCGGAAAGCCTTGAGGCTCTAATGTTTCACGGCTCGCTCCCGACTCTCCCGACCAAATTGCAACATCCCATAGCAATTTCTATGAAAGCACTATAGGAACAACATGGTCGGGAAAGTCGGAAAAGTCGGGAGCAATACCAATAAAGCCTTGTGGCTCTAAGGAAAATCAGCTCCCGACTTTTTAAAAACCAGGTCGGGAGCGGTCGGGAGTTACGGAGGATATGGAAGGAGTGGCTAGTTATGGATATACGCCAAGACCCGCGCCCGGACCTGAAGGCCGACAGCGAGCAGTGGACGAGGTTGCTGATCAACGCCGAAGCCTTCTGCACGGATCTGACGGGCATCCTCCACGGGCTGCGCTGCCTGGGGGCCAGGATCGTTTCGGCAGGCGGCAAGTGGCGTTTGGCCAACGGCCAGATCCCGGAGGCGGAATGGGCCAAATACAAAGCCGAGCTGGCGCCGCATGCCGGGCGCCTGGTCTGGCTGCTCCAGGTCAGCGAGCTGGGCCAGGCCATGGACGACCGGGCGGTGGACGGGCTGCCGGTCCGCTGGCGTGAAAGCGGTTCAACCCCTGCTTGGGTAGTGATCAACTCTGCGGTCCTGGACGATCTCATCATCGTTTTGCTGGATCCAAAACACCGGAAGAACGCTGAGAAACGGGGAATGCCCATCTATACGGCGGAAGAAGTCCAACGGCTCAAAGGGCAGCCAAAAGAGGCGCTCATGGCTTACCACCAGGAGAAGGTGGCAAAGCAAGTGGCGGTCTGAGAGGAGGTGGTGTATGTGATCCGGATCGTCATCCCCGGCCGCCCTGTGCCCAAACAGCGCCCCCGCGTGGCCGTGCGGTGGCGCGGGTGGCGGATGGTTGAGGCCCATGCCTACACCCCGCGGGAGACGCGGGAGTACGAAGAGCAGGTGCGGCTGGCGGCCCTGGCGGCGGGGGCGAGGCCGCTGGAGGGCGATGTGGCGCTTGAGGTACACGTCTACGTCCGCGGCCGCCACGGTGACTGGGACAACACGGGTAAGGTGATTTCGGATGCGCTCAATGGCGTTGCTTACCGCGATGACCGGCAGGTGGTGGACGGTCGGGTGATAATCCACCGCGTCCGCCGCGCGGAAGACGAGCGCGTGGAGGTGACGATCCGCCGTGCCACGCTTGATGCAGCTCCCGCTCTGGACGCCTCTGGGCCGGCCGTATAGCCCGGAGGCCGAGACGCGGGATATGCGGGTGGCGATCCTGGAGCACCAGGCCGCGATGTGGCATCCGGTGTACGGTCTGCCGGTGCCGTGGGAGCCGGGGCCGGCCTGCTGTTGCGGCGCTCGGCTGCGGGTTGCGGTGGCGCCCTGTGGGACGAGGGAGGTGCTGCCGATAGCGTTCTGCCGGGAATGCGGGTGGCACATGGAGGTGTGGGCGGAGTAAAAGAGAGCCTCCTCGCGGAGGCCCGGCCCTGGACAAGCTGGGACTTCGCCGGCGGGATGCCGGATTCCTGCCGGCGGCCGCGGGGGTGCGAGATGGCCAGAGACCTGATCCCGTCGTACCGCCATAGCCTGGCCGGCGTCCGGGAGGCGATGCGCCGGGCCCACAACAGGGCCGCCACGGAGGATGAGCCGGCCAAGGCCGACCTCTCCCTGCTGCACGGCATGGAGCAGGACCTGATCTGGACGCTGACATACCTGGAATGGGGCCACCCGCCGCCGGACGACGCCTGCCGGACGGTGCCGATGGACCCTCAGCGGATGCAGGCGCGGGTGGCGGCGGAGATCCACCGCCGGCGCAGCCACCGGACGCCGGAGCGCCGGGCACAGCGCGAGGCGGTGCTGGCGGCCCTGCGGGGGCTGTCGCCACGCGAGCGCGAGGCGGTCCTGATGGTCAAGGCGGAGGGGATGAGCTACGGCGACGCGGCGCGGGCGCTGGGGGTCTCCAAGGCCTCCGTGCAGAGCTACGTGACCCGCGGGCTGGAGAAGCTCATCGCGGCTTGCCATACGGTGTCCGCCTAATTAGTGAGGGGAGTTTTGCGGGTCTGGAGGTGGTTGGTATGAAAAAAAATGCAACAACCTGGGTGCCATCTCCTCGCCAAGCCCGAGTCCTTGAAGCCGCCCAGGAAGCAGGATTGGACCGTAATATCACGACCGTGTGCGCGTCGGCCGGTATTGCGCCTTCCACCTTCTACCGCTGGCTGGAGCGCGATCCGGGGTTTGTGGCCGCCTGGGAATCTATCTGGCGCGGCACGATACGGCGCCACCTGCCCGGTGTTGTCGCCGCGGTTATCCATCAAGCCCAGCGGGGAGATGTGCAAGCCGCCAAATTGGTGGCCGACCTGGCCGGCGTGCTGAAAGGGCAGGAGACCAACGTCCAGGTTGTGGTCAGCCAAGACCGGCCGCCCACCCTGAGAGAGCTGATCGCCAATGGAGCATCTCGCTCTTTTGCCGGCGTATCTCCGCCGGCATCTGACCGATGAGCAGATCGCCCAGTTGGGGGATGTGCCGGCGGACGAGTTGAGCCTGCGCAGTTGGCCGAGGTAGACCCCGAATGGGCCAGCATCGAGGCCCGCGCCTGGATCGAGCGGCACCTGTGGATCCGCACGAAGGATAAACGGGTGGTGCCGCTCAGGTTCAACCCGATCCAGGAGGCCTACTGGCAGGCCCGGACCAACCGGGACCTGATCCTGAAGTACCGGCAGGGCGGCGTCTCCACGCTGATCCTGGCCGAGTTCTTCGAGGACACGGCGCGGCATGAGCATACCGTCAGTGTCGTCGTGGCCCACGACGCGGAGAGCACCGAGCGGCTCTTCCAGATCGTCCAGCGCTATTACGACATGCTCCCGGAGGCGGAGAAGGCGCGTCTATGTGCCCGTCCGGAAAAGCCTCAGTACAAGAACCGGCGGGAGTTGTACTTCGACCGGGTTGACTCCTGGTTCATCGTCGGCACCGCCGGCAACCTCAACTTCGGCCGGAGCCAGACGATTAATAACCTCCACGCCTCCGAGGTGGCCTTCTGGCCCGACCCGGAAGAGTTGATGACGGGCCTCCTGGAGGCTGTACCGGATGATGGGCGGGTCCGGGAGGAATCGACGGCCAACGGGTTCGGCACCTGGCACCACAAAGAGTGGCAGAGGTCGAAGGCCGGCGAGAGCCGCTTCAAGCCCCACTTCTTCGAGTGGTGGATCCACACCGACTACCGGCTGCCGCTGGAGCCCGGGGAACGGGTCGAATACACCGACGAGGAGCGAGCACTGACGGCCCGGGCCAACCTGACCCCGGAGCAGATCAAGTGGCGCCGGGAGAAGATCAAGGACCTGGAGGACAAGTTCCCCCAAGAATATCCCGAGGATCCGGTCACATGCTTCCTGACGTCTGGCCGGCCGTATTTCGACCGGCAGAAGCTTATGGGCATCACCATCCGCCCGGGCGAGCGGTACACCATCGACGAGGTCAATGGTCAGGTTACCCCCGATCCCGCCGGCGAGCTGGAGGTTTGGAGGCTGCCACAACCCGGCCAGATCTACGTCGTGGGCGCCGACGTCGCCGAGGGCCTAGAGAAGGGCGACTATTCCTGCGGCGAGGTTATGGACTGGGGGACCTGTGAGCAGGTGGCCGAGCTGCACGGTCACTTCGATGTGGACGTCTTCGCCAGGAAGCTGCACGTCCTGAGCGCCTGGTACGGCTGGGCGCTCCTCGGGGTGGAGCGCAATAACCACGGTCACGCGGTCAACAATGTGCTCTTGAACTACACGCGATATCCGAACCTTTATCGGCATCAGGAATGGGACGATGAAGACAAGGCCAAAGACCCCGACGACCTGCCGCCCGGCTGGCCAACAAACCAGAAGACCCGCCCGGTGATGCTGGCTGATCTGAAGGCCGGGGTACGAGGCGACTGGCTCAGGATCAACGGGGAAGGGCTCCGTGGCGAGTGCCTATCGTTTGTCGTCAACGCCAAGGGTAAGCCTGAGGCTGATCTTGGATGTTTTGATGACCGGGTGCTGGCCACGGCCATCGCCCTACAGCTCCGCAAGTTTACCGGGCCCATTGATGCAGGAGTGGCCGCCCGGGAGAGAGAGACAGCGCGTCAAGATTTCTGAGGGGGGTTGACGGTGGCCGACTACCGCGAGATGAACGGGCTCCTGGTGCCGATCCGCTACGCCGAGGCCACCCGGCCGCCCATGGGCGAGGTATCGGTTACCGAGACGCCCTATTACGCGCGTTATAAGATCACCCCCTACAACCCCGACGATCTGGCCCTCAAAAAGGGCGGCATCAAGATCTATGACGAGATGATGCGGGACGACCAGGTGAAGGCCCTTTATTACCTGAAGGTCCGGACCCGCCTATCCACGGGGTGGAGTATCCAGCCGGCCAGCGAAGACCCCCGCGACGTCGAGGCGGCGGAATTTGTCAGGTGGGTATTGAAGGCCATGAGGGGCACCCTGGAGAGTGATCTCAGGGATATCCTGACGGCTATGAGGTACGGGTTCAGCGTCTCGGAGCTTGTCTGGGAGATCATTGACCGGGGACCATATCGCGGGAAGGTCGGGCTCCGAGCGATTAAGGGCCGGAAGCCTCACAACTTCGACTTCGATGTCGAGGAGAACGGCGACGTCAAGCCGGACGGCATAATCCACCGCCTGCCCGGCGGTGATGTCCGTTACCCGGTGAATAAGTTCGTCCTCTACGCCTATAACAACGAGTTCGGCAACCCTTACGGTGAGAGTGACCTGCGAGCGGCCTACCGCTCTTGGTGGAGTAAGAACGTGATCATCAAGTTCTGGAACATCTACCTAGAGCGGTTCGGGATGCCAACCGTCGTTGGCCGGTACAAAGCGGCCGGGGCGATCGGGCCGATCGGTGCCGGCGGGGTGGCGACGAGCAAAGACCAGGAGACGCTGGAAGACATCATCGACAAAATTCAAACAGCTACAGGGATTACCCTGCCGGACCACCTACGGATCGACCTCCTGGAGGCCCAGCGCCAGGGCGAAGCTGGTTACGAGAAGGCGATTGAGAAGCACAACACGATGATCGCCCGGTCAATGTTGATTCCAGCAAAGATGGGCTTCACCGAAGAGGAAAGCGGCAGCTATAACCTTGGCGAGAAGCACTTTGATCTCTTCATGGCGACGATCAGCGACCTTGGTCGAGACCTCGAAGAGGCCGTGATGGGCGAGCAGGTTATTCGGCGTCTCGTGGACTACAACTTCCAGGTCGACGCCTACCCGCAATTCAAATTCGGCGAGATGACGAAAGAGGATAAGGCCAAAGCCATGCAGGAGTTCAAGGAGGCCATCGGCGCTGGCGTCCTCGACCCTAACCGCAAAGCCGACATGGACCATATGCGGAAGCGCATGGAGTACCCGGAATTTGCCGACGACGCCGAGTGGGAGAGCTGGCAGGCGGATAAGGAAGCCCGCCAGCAGAAGCAGTGGGCGATGGGCGATCCGGGGGCGGCCGGCCGGCAGCGGGACCAGGCGCCGGACGGTGACAAAGGCGGCAAGCCGCCACGGCAATTCTCGGCACCCGACGGCGTGGAGCTCACCCCGTACGAGCGGAAGGTCAACTTCGCCGAGGTCGGCAGATTCCTGGACCAGGCCGAGGCCAGACTGGTGTCCGGGCTCCAAGGGGTGGTCCGGCGCCAGCGCGACGAGCTATTGCGGGCGGTCCGGGAGCAGTTCGACACCCTCAAGACTGACCCGGCCCAGGTCGAGAAGCTGCAGATCGGTCAGGTTGGTGCGTTCAGGCGCGAGCTGGCCAGGGCCTTCATGGCCGTCTACGGTCAGGGCAAGGCCGACGTGCGCCAGGAGCTGGACCTGCAGGTGACGGTCGACACCTTCGCGGCGTCCGATTTTCCGGGGCCGGAGAAGTTCTTTGAGGCCAAAGCATTCACCGTGGCCGGTGTGGAGCGGGAGTGGATCCTCAAGGAGGCCAAGATGGCGCTGTACAACGCCATCAAAAATGGCGACACCCTGGACACGGTGATCTTCCGGCTGGGCGAGATATTCGCAGCGGCCTATCTGCCGGACAGCCCGCTGCTGTCGCCGTCGAGGCTTGAGACCATCACCCGAACCAGCCTTAATGAGGCGTACAACGAGGGACGCCTCGCGCAGATGGCCGATCCGGACCTTGGCGACTTCGTGCCGGCAGTCCAATACTCGGCCATCCTGGACGCCAGGACGACGCCCTTCTGCCGTTCGATGCACGGGCGAATCCTCAAGCGGGGCGATCCGTTGGTGAAGAAGTACACGCCGCCGAACCACTTCAACTGCCGGTCCCTCTGGGTGCCGGTGACCAAGCGAGAGCCGTACCAGGTGAGCCCTCCGCCGGAGCTGCAACCCGCGGTGGGTTTCGCTTTGGAAGAGGAGAGATGCCGCCATGCCGGTTAAGGTGACGCAAGCGCCGGACGGAACTGTGGACATCGAGGGGATGGAGATCTTCGCCGCGGGAACCTGGAACGGCGACCCCTATACCGAAGCGGACCTGGACGAGATGGTCCGTGCCCACCAGGACCTCCATGGCAAGCTGGACCCCCCTGTGAAACTGGGCCATACCGAAGGCCAGAAGTTCCTTGGCCAGAAGGACGGCCACCCGGCCCTGGGGTGGATTAAGGGGCTACGGCGGGAGGGCGCCAAACTGGTGGCCGACCTGACGAAGGTCCCGAGAGCGCTCTACGAGCTGATCGAGAAGGGCGCCTACCGTAAACGGTCCGCGGAAATCTACTGGGACTACGACGGCGGGACCGGTAGGAGGTACCCCCGAGTGCTGAAGGCGATCAGCTTCCTGGGGGCTGATATACCGGCTGTCTCGACCCTCCAAGACCTGCTGGCCCTCTATGACGAGGAGCCCGGCGACTGGAGGGTCGTGGCTTTTGACCGGGGAGCTGATGGCCTGCCCGGGGGCGCCGCTGGCGCCGGGAAACCGAAGGGGAAAGGAGATGACGGCATGTCCGACGACGAGTTGAAGAAGGTCTATGAGGAGCGCCTGGCCGACGCGGAGCGCAAGGCCAAGGAGGCCGAGGACCGCGCCCGGGCCGCCGAGGAGGAGGCCAAAGGCTACAAGTCCAAGGCCGAGACCGCGGAACAGGAGCGGGCGCGCCTGCAGGCCGAGAAGCGGTCGACCGAGATCGCCGCTTTCGTTGAGGCGCAGAAGCGGGAGGGGCGCGTCCTGCCCACCCATGAGGGCCTGATGAAGACCTTCATGGAGGCCCTGGATGAGGGCAAGGTGGTCAAGTTCAGCGACGGCGAGAAGTCGCTGCTGGACGGCTTCAAGGCCTATGTCCAGAGCCTGCCCAAGCTGGTGGAATTCAAGGAGTTCTCCGGCGCGGGCGACAAGGGCGGCGGGGATGGTGACTTCCTGGCCGCCGTGAGGGAGTACCAGGAGAAACACCAGGGGGTTGAGTACAGGGACGCGGTTCTCGCTGTGGCGCGGGCCAAGCCCGAGCTGTACAAGGCCTACCAGGAGAAGGAGGCTGACGCCCGATGAGCCAGGCGGTTGCGGTTCTTGACGTTACCTTCAAGGCCGGGGCGGACCTGTCGACGAGCCAGTACGCCGCGGTCAAACTCGGCACCGGCGCCAACGAGGTCGTGCTGGCCGGCGCCAATGAGGAGTCGATCGGCGTCCTCCAGAACAAGCCGACCAGCGGCCAGGCGGCCCAGGTGCGCATGCACGGCACCAGTAAGATGAAGGCATCCGGAGCCATCTCCAAGGGGGCCGCGGTCGCTGCCGCCGCCAGCGGCAAGATCGCCGCGGCCGGCGACGGCCACACCCACACGGAGAACACGGCCGGCACCTACACCCAGAACGCCACCACGAGCGCTCCGGGTGCGGCCAGCATCGCGTACATCATCGGCCGTGCCTTGGAGGCGGCGGCTGCTGACGGCGACCTCATCGAGGTCTTCATCAGCCCGCAGCGCTGGTAAGGCCCCCAACGAAAGGAGAGTGACGGCTGATGCCTGATTTGCGCGACATCCATGTGGACGCGGTACTGACCAACATCAGCATCGCGTACCGGAACAACAAGCTGATCGGCACGCAGGTCCTGCCGATCGTGCCCGTGAAGAAGGAGTCAGACAAGTTCTACAGGTTCGGCAAGGAGCGCTTCCGCACCCCGGAGACTCTCCGGGCGCCGAAGACCAGGTCCAAGCAGTCGAGCTGGACGGTCACAACCGACACGTACTCGTGCGATGAGCACGCGCTCCATGACCTCATCGACGACCGGGAATACCAGAACGCCGACACGCCGATCGCCATCGAGACGACCACGGTAGAAACCCTCACCGACCAGCTCCTCCTGGCCCAGGAGAAGCGGATCGCGGCCCTCGTGCAGGACGCGACCCAGTACGCGACCAGCAACAAGGTGACCCTCTCCGGGACGAGCCAGTGGTCGGCGGCGTCCACCGCAACGCCGGTCAAGGACGTCGACGATGCCAAGAAGGCGCTGCTCGACGTCGGGGTGCGGCCCAACGCCATGGCGATCTCCGACGCCGTCTTCCGGGCGCTGAAGCAGTGTACCGATATTCGCGACCGGATCAAGTACACGTCGAAGGACATCGTGACGATTGACCTGCTGAAGGACCTCTTCGAGATCGAGAACATCTTCGTCGGAGAGGCCCGCTACGACAGCGCCACGGAGGGGCAGACGGCGTCCTTGGCCCCCGTCTGGAACGACAACGTCTGGATCGGCTACATCAACCCGCGCCCGGCGCTCCGCGACATGAGCTTCGGCTACACCTTCCAGGCGCGGGACTTCGAGGTCCGCCGCTGGCGGGACGAGGGGGCCCATTCCAACGTCTTCGAACCGAGTCACGTGGTGGACGAGAAGATCGTGGCCGCTGACGCCGGCTACCTGATCGTCGACACGCTGGCCTGATGGAGGATTGATGACCGATGAAGGTGATCGTGAAGTGGCCGCTCTCTCATGACGGCCAGGATTACGCGCCGGCGGCGGACCCGCAGGACGTTGCCGGGCTGAATCGGGAGCAGGCAAAGCACCTGGAAGCCCTGGGCGCCGTCGAGATCCCGAAGGCCGAAGCGCCGGCCAAAGGGAAAGCGGGCAAGGCTGAAGCGCCGGCCAAGGCGACCGACGACGGCCAGGAGTAGAGCAACACGGGCGCGGGGCGGTTCGGGGGAGCCGCCCCGCAGCCTTTCAAGCGGGAGGTGACGGGCCGTGTCCTACGCGGCGGTAGCGGACCTGAAGAGCCGATACAAGCGGGCCGGCGAGGCCGGCCTGGACGACGCCGCCCTGCAGACCTATTTGGATGAGGCCTCCCAGGACATCGACAGCGCTTTGGCCATGCTCTACACGGTGCCGGTTGCCAATTGTCCGCGACTGAAGTGGCTGGAGGTGGACATGGCGTATGCCAAATTGCTCCTCCGGCCCGGCGTAGGCCCCGAGGTCTCCGAGTTGGAGAAGGAGGCCGCAGTCCTCATTGAGCGGGCCGATAAGAAGCTGCGACAGTATGGGACCGGGGAGCTGCCCTTGGTCGATGTCGCCGGGGCCGTCATTCCGACGCGCACCGATCAGCGGCGGGTAACCTCCAACACCAAGGACTACACCCCCATCTTCAACTTGGACGAGCCGGAGGACTGGGTGGTGGATCAGGATCGGCTTGACGCCATAGGGCGGTGAGGATATGGCTGGCAATGGGCTCAGGGTGGAGTACAAGGTCAGCCCCAGCCTCCGGCGGACGTTCCAGGAGCTGCGGGAGAGGACGAGTGACCTGACCCCCCTCCATAAGCGGTTCGGAGAGGCCACCTTGGGCTGGATCGCCCGCAATTTCGAGCGCGAGGGGTCGCCGAAATGGAAGGCTCTCTCTCCCAATACCATCGCCGGCCGGCGCAAGGGCAGCAGCAAAATCCTGCAGAACACCGGGATGCACCTGAAGAACACCTTCCGGGCACGTCACGCCCGGAACGAGGTCCGGGTGGGCACGCCCTCACAGATCGCCCGGTACCACGAAGAAGGCACCGGCCCCTACGAGATCCGGCCGAAAAGCGCGGCGGCGCTCGCGTTCCCCATGGCGCGGGGCGGCAACTTCGTGAAGGCGGGAGGCGTGTTCCATAAGGCCGTGGCCAGCGACCTGGCTACCGGCAAGGCCTTGTATCGGACTCAAAAGGGCGGACTCTCCCGCGGCGGCGGTCAAGGGATGGGCGTCTTTCGCAAGGTCCGGCATCCAGGTCTGCCGGCGCGCCCGATGCTGCCGACAGAGCAGCAGGTCTATGGGGAGATTCGGATCGCGGAGATCGCGGCCGAATACCTGATGGAGGTGACCCGTGGTGGGTAACGTCAACTTCGCCGCGGTGAAGCAGAAGATCCGGGACATCCTCCAGGCCGAGACCGGCGCGGGCGGCAAGATCGACGGCGCCACGGTCCTCTACGGCCGCAAGGACGCCACCGTGGAGCAGTGCCCGGTTGTCCGGGTCTTCACCCAGCAGGCCCCGGAGAAGCCGGCCACCATCGGCGGCACCCGGCCCAACGAGGTAACCCTGACCTTCTTCGTCGACCTGGCCGCCTTCTCCATGAAGAGCCTTGAGGACTCGGACGATGCCCTGGCCAGCTTCCTGGAGAACGTCCGGGCCATCCTTGAGGACTCGGCCAACGCCACTCTGGGCGGGCTGGTCCGGTACCACGAGATTACCAACATGGACTTTGACGAGGACGAGCAGGGCGGCGGCCACATCTCGCGGGCGACCATCACCCTGCAGTGCACCATCAGAGCGTGAGGAGGTGGCCGCTGGTGGCCAAGAAGGAAACGCCGCGAGCCCTGGAGTTCCAGGGCTCGTTTGCCATGGAGGTGCCCGGCAAGGGCGTGTTCGAGCCGGGCCAGGTCGTCCCATACGACGAAGAGTTGGCCGGACTGTGGCTGGCGCCGGGTACTCTGATGTTCCGGCCGGCAGAGAAGGGGGCTGACGACTGATGCGCGGAGCAAAGGGCCACCTGGGCCTGGTGAAACAGACGGCCTTTGGGACGGCGGTGGAGACGGGTTTCACGTTTCTGCCGATCCTGGAGGAGAGCATCACTGAGACATGGGAGCAGGTGGAGAACAAAGCTATCCGGGGCGTGCTGGGCAGGTATCCCTCCCGCCAGGGGCTCAAGACCTTCGGTGGCAACGTGGCCTTCGAGCCGCAGCCGAACGCCCTCGGCCATGTCCTGCGGGCGCTGTTCGGCGCGCCGACCTCATCTCAGCCGGACGGCGTAGGCAACCCCACCGTCTACCAGCACGTCTATAAGCTCGCGCAGTCGGACTTCGCGGCCGGCTGCCCCACACCGCCCTACACGATGCGGGTCCATCGCGACCTGTCCCAGGGCTTCCAATTCCTAGATGCGGTCGTCAACTCCCTGGCCCTGGCCTTCGGCACCGATGAGAAGGTCCTGAAGGCGACCATGGGTGTCCTGGCCAAGGACCAGTCCCGTGTGGCCACGCCCGACACGCCGAGCTACGAGTCCAACGAGGCCTGGCTGTGGAAGCAAGCGGCCATCAAGGTGGCGACCACCATCGCCGGTCTGGACGGGGCCTCGGCCTACAACGACTTGGAGTCCGCCGAATGGAGCTACGACAACAAGTTAAAGGGCAAGGCGCTCCTGAACGCCACAGACCTCATTGCCCGGTACGAGCGGGAGGACCTGCCGGAACAGAAGCTGACCCTCAAGGTCGACCCCGCCGACGACACCGAGTTCAATAAGTTCGTCGCCGGCACCGACCAGGCGCTGGAGATCAAGTTCACCGGGGCGCTCATCAGCGGCACGTACTACTACGAACTGCGCCTTCGGTTTCCGAAGGTGCGGTACACGGCCTACCCGATCACCATGGGCGGCCCCGGGCCGGTGATCGTGACGGCCAACGCGGATGCGTTTTACTCCTCGGCTGACGGCTGGGACGTCGAGGTGCGGCTGATCAACACGCAGACGAGCTACTGATGGGGAGGGGCCAGTTCATTCCTGGCCCCCATCCAGGCCTTCTTCGCCGTCGTAGGCTGCATCGAATTGGCGGATCAGGCGAGATACGTGGTCCAGCGACAGCGCCCAGATCAACAACATCCCGACACCACCGATAATTGCCAGGACCCAATGGACATCGAAACTGCTGAAGAGGCCAAACAAGAAAAGGGCAACCGAGGCCTGGTAAGCCACAAACCAGCCGAGACCGTCGCCCCACCGCCCAAGAAAAACATGCCCAAGACCAGGGATGAGGGTGGCGAAGACCCTGGTCAGACCTGCTTCCAGCAGCGACACGCGGACCACCCCTTTCGCTGGTCAATATGCAGGTGAATTACTGACAGGCGTCCACGTCGATTTTGAATGATCCACCCTGAACCTTCCTGAAGGGAAGATCGAGGAAGGAAACTTCAAACGTTCGCTTGGCGCCAGCCGGAAAGTTGTTGACTATGAATTTCTCGGTGTCCAGCAATCCACCCTCCTTGTCGTATAGGGTGGCGGTAAAAATAGCCACACCGCAATCGCGGGCGGACTTATTCTCGATCTCCCCGATAAGCTCCGTGCCCAGATCGGTGTTTCCGACAGGGATATTACTGATCTTTGCGTTAGAAGTTGGGAAGGCATCAGAGGGTAGTGTTGCGGTCTTGTTATCCGATGATAATGCGCCTGATGACCCGCACCCAACAGTGAATACGAGAACGGCGCCAAGGATCAGAAAACCCTTCATTGGCATCACCTCAGCAGAAGTATACCACTGGAAGGGGCAATCCAATGGCCGGCCGCAACGAGATCGAAATCCTCCTGAAAGCTATCGACGCCGCCACTCCCGTCCTCCAGAAGATCGTCAGTGAGGTAGAGAAGACCGGCGGCGCCACCCAACAGGCCGGCCAGGCTGGGGAGCAGTTTGGCGCGCAGACCGAGGCGGGGGCCGAGGCTGCCAGCCGGGCGATGAATCAGGCCAGCGATGCGGCTGGCCGCCTGGCCAGCGACATGAATGCGGCCGGTTTAGCCGCAGGAGCCGCCTTCGCGGGCCTCGTCGTCGAAGTCAACAAGGCAATTGAGGCTTACACAGGACTGCAAACGGCCACCATGGCGCTTGATTCTGTGGCGGCGTCCTTCGGTCAAGATCAACGGGCTGTGCAAGAGGCATTGCAAGAGGTGACCGCCGACGGCTTAGTGCCCGTGGGTGATGCCGCCAAAGCGCTGAGCAATCTTCTCGCCAGCGGGTTCAACCTCCCGGAAGCGATCCGCTTGTTTAACGCCTTAAAGGATTCGGCTGCGTTAAACAGGCAGGGATTCCTGTCAATGGGCGAAGCCATCGTAGGGGCCTCCATAGGCATAAAAAACGGTAACTCTATCCTTGTCGACAACGCCGGCATAACTAAGAACCTCTCTCTGATGCTCGAAGAGGCGGGCTACTCTGCGCAGGATTTGATGCGGGCATCAGAGGATGCGGGCATCAGGCAAGTGATCCTCAACGGTATCCTCCAAGAGTCGGCGCGTTTTGCCGGCGGTGCCTCCAAGATGGTCGAGACCTTGGCCGGCAAACAGGCACAGGCAGGCAAAGCCGCACAGGAGCTGCAGGCCGCCATTGGTGGCGCCCTGGAGCCATCTCTCGAAGGATTGTACGAGACGCTGGTCCCCCTGGTTAAAGAACTGGAAGCCCTCGTCAACGCGAACCCCGCCCTGGTGGCCGGGGCTATATCGTCCGCCGGCGCGTTCCTGGGACTGGGGACGGCGGTTATCGGTCTGACCCGGCTGGCGCAGATCCTGAAGGGCGTCCTGGCCGCCACGAAGGTGGAGCTGTGGGGCCTGGCTCTCTCTTCGAAGGGGATCATCGGGGTTATCGCCGGTATCAGCCTAGCCATCGGGGCCTCGGTGGCCCTGGCCAACAAACACCGCCGCGAGATGGACGAGCTCAAGAAACAACAGCAGGAAGTCCAGCAGTCCATGGCCGACGCGGCGAGGGCCTCTCATGCCGCTCAGCAAGCCGCGATCGGGGATACTATCAAGAAGGAACGCGAACTCGCCCGCGTCCGCGAACAGGCCGCCAAGCAGGAAGAGCGGCGCATTGTGAGCCAGGTTGATCGACTCTACTCTCAGCTTACCCAGGCCCTGCGGAAGCGGTATGACGAGCAGGAGAAAACCCAGACCAAGAGCCTCGACCGCCAGATCGACAGCCTCCGCGACCACTACAAGCGCGAGGTCGAGGCCCTGGAAGAAGCCACGCGCCGGAAGAAGACCGCTATCCAGGCTCAGATCGACGAGATCGACCGGCTGATGGAAGCCCAGGACCAGGCCAACGAGGAAGCCGACCGGCAGAAGCGGGAGGCTGGCGCGAAAGAGGAACTGTTTACCGCCGGCGTCGACCCTGAGCGGGCCAAGGCCATCATGGATGACCTGGCCGACATCCAGGAGGAGCGTACCCGCGAAGCCGAACGGCGGCGGCTGGAGGCCAAAAAGGACGGCCTACAGGCCGAACTGGACGAGATCGACCGCCAGACCGATGAAAAGAAGCGCCGGTTGGAGGAGGAGAACCGGGCACAGGAGGAGGCCCTGCGGCAGCAGCGCGAGCAGGTCCAGCAGCACTACGCCGAGTTGAAGGACACCGTAGACCGCCAGGCGATGGAGCTTCTCTCGAAACTCAAGGCCGGAGTGACCGGCGCCTATGAGGAAATTGTCCGTATCCTCCAGGCTTATGAGCAACCCTTCGAGGTGGCCGGTCTTTCCGCAGGCGAACTTTGGCTGAGGGGCTTTCAGGCGCCGGACATCCCCGCCACCGTCAACAAGGTCATAACAGAGGCCAACAATGCCGGAGAGCTGATCAAGAAGGCGGCCGACGAGGCCGAAAAAGAATGGCGGGCCACGCAGGAGGCCTTGAAGAAGGGTATTAAGGGGCTGGGGGACGACCTGGAC
>QZGF01000020.1_pt1 | contig 31375 bp, 33 predicted proteins | sample 1990021 | NCBI WGS metagenome assembly QZGF01 (sample SAMN10076523, study PRJNA491371) | Subsurface metagenome, whole genome shotgun sequencing project. | isolation source: subsurface fracture fluid from borehole BE326-BH2 | place: South Africa: Beatrix Gold Mine | collected 2015-06-18 | reverse complement strand
AGCGTTCATCGATTTAACCTTTCCCTATTACACTTGGTTTGTCAAGTGGGTTTTTGATTGTTTTATGGTTCTAAAACGCCTGTGTAGCCATAATTGTTATTGTGATTGTCTTTTGTTGATAGTCGGAAGTGGACGTTGGTGTATTAATTCTGAGGTCGAAGGATTGGGATGAGCTGGGGGGGATATTTGATGCCAGCCCGTGCCCAAAGACCATGTCAGTCATCTTGGTCCAGCTACTTCCCCCGTTGGTTGAAAACTCGTGGACGTAAGAATCGGGTCCGATGGTGGAACTAAGTGTCCACTGTACTCCACCTATAGCATGTGATGATTTTATAGTGAAATTTTCATTGACATTTCCATTGTTTTGTACAGTTTGGGTATCGGAAAGCTCAATTGTTGATTTTGTTGAAGATAGAGGAATAGTTCCATAATTGACTGTACCGTCTGATGTCAGGGTGATGGATACAATGGTGGATGTGGCAACGGTTATTTCAGGGTAGGTATAGCCTTCGAGAACTGAGTTATCAGACTTGACTACTCTAAAGCAGTAAGTTGTGTTGCTTGGAGCATTGTAGTCAATTAGGGAAAAATCCCACTTTCCGTCTTCGCCTGAATCTACTGCCAATTGGGAATTAGTAAAGTTATTTGCTTCCTCATAAGTTTGGTTTCTAACAGTGTCGGATCCGTGGGTAGGATCAGAAGCGTTATTAGTAAGTGCTGATCCATCAGATGGGGTGGAATTATTATAAAAAGCTATGTCTGTGGTAGTTGTTATATCGGTATAAGAGGAAGGGGTACCAGACGGGGAAGAACATGACCCCGAGCCTTTACCAGCATATTGAAGTTTGAATACGCCTTCATTCTTTAGTAAATCTGAGGTAGAAACGTGAATTAGGATTCTTAGCCTAAACGCCTGGCCGTCTGTTGATAGGGTTGCTGGTTGATCCTGGGATGCTGTGAGGCTTGACCCCACATCGGTTGAATCCTGATTGGTAAAGAAACGATAAGCTGATTGGGTAAAAGTTTTTGGAGCAATAGGCCTTCCAAATAAGTCATCTGGGGTTGCAGCGTACCATGTGGCATAGATTCTTATAATTGCGTTTGAATTGGAGAGACTAACTCTTGCCCCATAGATATCATCATTGCTTGAATATAAGGGACCCGCCTCAGAGCTCCATGTCGAACCGTCATCAATTGAAACCTTGAGGTAGACATTTGCCGTGGTTATTGTGCCAGGAGTTGATTGGGCTGAATAAAGAACGTATAAGTCTCCGTTTGTATTATCCCTTGCTATTTTGACCCCAGTAATTCCACAGTTTGAAACCCCCGCACAGGCGCTATCTGTTACTGCATTGGTAAGCGATGACCATGTCCCTGAGGTGTAACTATATTTTTTGACTCTAATATCGTCATCCGTTCCCAGGGTATTTGCTTGAGCGGCGTAGGCAAAGTAGACGTCCCCAGTTGACGGGTCGATAGCTGCTCCAAAAGACGCATCGTAGGTTGTATTTGTTGTAGCTGTGTCTATAGCTGCGAAACTAGCGTTCCAGGCAGAACCATTCCAAACTCTGTAAAGCATATCATTTGAAGTTTGGCTAGTATCCCACCAGATTAGCATGATATCGGCATCAAGCATGGGAACCAGTATCATCCAATCATTTCCCGCTGTCCAGGAAGAGGGGGAGCTGTTCGTCCAATTTCCGGCAGTAGTGCAGGAGGAGGCACATCTTGCAAGTATATTTCCAGTACCGTTTGCATCGGCAACTGCCGCGTAGAGCACTCCGTCTGTGCCTTTTGTCAAGGCAACCTCGTTAGCTCCTGATGTCAGTGTGCCTGAATAGGATAGTCCTGAAGTTATATTTACAGGCCCTGTAGATAATGTGTCAGTTGAAGTATCAAGATAGCGGTAAAAGATATCATCATTTGTAGTGTCAATTGTAGCAATGTGGATTAAATTTCCCGTTGTGTCGCCTGGAGTCCAGCGGTCATACCAGACGGCAATACCAATACAGGTTGTATTTGAATCAACCGTTACGGCTGCTCCCCAGCTTGTCCCCCCATTTGTAGTCTTGCTGTAGACGCACGTTGATCCTGAGTCCCGGTAAAATGCATAGCCTGTATTTTGGCTTATAAAGACAGTTGTTGGAGATGTACCAAGATGTGAAGTGACCGTTGTGTTGACGGAACTATCAATTGTGGATTGGCTTGCGCGCACATCTTTGACTTTTGGGGGAATTCTAAGTATTTTTGAACCGTTCTTAATTATGGATATGGAGGGGTACCCGGATAATAACCAAGAAATTATTAAGAGGACGACAAAAACTAACTTTTTTTGACTCTTTCTGTACTTCTTGTGCATGTTCTAGTCTATTATATCAAGCCAGAAAGATCTGACTTCCACAATTCTTTTGTTCTTTGTATTATAATTTATAAAATGAGAAGAAGTGTCTTTGTTTTGGGAATTTTAACTTTTCTAGCGCTTGCTTTTATTATCTACCTTACCGTGTTTTCTAGGGAAATTTTGGTTAAGAACTTCTCAGATAAGTGCAGGTATGATGGTAAAACTTATTCATTGGGGGATAGTTTTCCTGCGTCAGATGGGTGTAATACTTGTACCTGTGGTGAAGATGGGAAGGTGGCATGTACCCTGATGTATTGCGAGGGAGGAAATAGATAACAACATCGTAAAGCAATTTACTCCCTACAACAGTCAATTGCTTTTTGGACTAATCGCCCAAGCTTTTCAAAAATATTTACAGATCCTTTGACGGTTGGATTGGAATCCTCGCTGACAAAAGACACCTCTTTTGACGGGGTGTGTTGTATGTCCTTTGTCTGTAGCAAGCCCAGATTCAATCCCCAAAAAAGGCTATAAAGCTGATAGGACTTCTCGAACATGTCTTGTGCCTCCTTTTTATCACCTTTAGTCAAAAACTTGGTGCCAACCTCCATGAAGCGCATGGAGGCAGCTAGTAGGTGCTTGCTGATACACCACACTTCACCTTCATAGTCTTTGATAATCCGCTTGAGGGCGCTTTTTCGCATTTCTCTAACCTCATCTAGAAGATCAAGATATTTTTTATCTTTGGTTTTATTGTAAGTAAAGAAAAAATGCTCCTCCATTGAGATTAGATTCATGATCGCTATAGACAAATCCTCATCAGAAGAAAGGTCAAGTCTTTCACCCTTTTCTAATTTTTTGACCTTTTCTAAAAATTGATCTATGTTGGAAATATCCATTTTATTTCTATGATATAACTTCATCACCTTTTTTGTAAGATGCGCAAGGCTCAGCACAAAGAACTTCCATAGGGATTTGCGGATTTTTCCAACACACCGTTTATCAGCAAACCTGGATTAGTATTGCTAGGGTGTTTTATTGTGATTCTTTTCGTAATCATCCGCCTCTTTTTTGGTTTTGTGAACTGTTCCATCGGGATGGTTGGGCGGGGAGTAAATGGTATAAAGCTTTAAATCGACATCTCCAATATTAGTAACATTGTGCCAGGTACCGGCAGGAACGATAAAGACATCGTCTTCTGAAACTGTAAATTCGTCCTCTCCTCTATTTAAAATTACCTTAGCTTTTCCTTGTTCTATTCTGAAAAACTGGTCCACATTTTCGTGGATTTCACTACCAATTTCCTCGCTAGGCTTTAGAGCCATTACAACCAGCTGTGAGTATTTGCCGGTAAACAAAACTTTCCTAAAATAGTTATTTTTTAGAGTTTCCTCCTCGATATTTGAATGATATGCTTTTATTGATTTTCACCTCCTTTAATCAAAATTTCCTCTAGCCTTGTTTTATCAAATCCAATGACGTACTCTTTTTCGCCATTGTCATATTCGATTTCAGTTACTGGGACCCCCATCTGTCCTGTCTTAGCGACAACCTCTTCCGCTTCCTTAGGATTTAAGTCAACATGAACCTGATCATATTTTATTCCATTCTGATTAAGCCATACAGCTTCCATCTTGCAATATGGGCAAGTCATTGTGGAGTAGAGTTTAACACGAATTGGTTTTAAGGGGCCGACTCCTGCAGCTTTGTGTACTAATTCTTTAAGTTTAGCTTCGACTTCTTTTGCAAGTTCGATGATGGCGGGATTGTGGCTTACTCCTCCTAAAATTGTCGCGCTTCCTACACCCACCAATACTTTATCGCCTCTCGTTAGGATCGCAACAGAGCAGGGAAGCAAACCTACAAGGTTTTGGTCTGAGGCAATAAGATTTCCAATCCAATTGGGGTTGCAGGGGGCATTCTTTGCTGGAAGCTCGATAGATTAGCAAGGAATCCGGTGGACGGTGGAGCTATTATTTGGGCACTTAAACAAAACGGAATCGAGATAGTCACTCCTTCTCAAACGTACAAACAAGAAAGCGAGAATGCATTCATGATGTATGTAGAATTTGGGATGGCCCAGAAGGTGATTGATGATTTATCGAGAAATGTAAAGCGGGGCCTCAAACAAAAAGCTGAAAAAGGATGGCTCCCATCTGGGGCCAAACCAGGATATATGAATGATAAATATGCTGAGAAAGGCAACAAAACAGTTAAGAAAGACCCTAAAAGATTTCCCCTAATAAGAAAGGCCTGGGATTTGATGCTTACCGGGGCTTACACCCCACCCCAGATTTTAGAAAAACTTAATAACGAGTGGGGCTACAGAACGCCAAAACATAGAAGAATCGGGGGTAAACCCATGTCAAGAAGTATGATTTACAAAATCTTTACTGACCCATTTTATTATGGCGAATTTGAATACCCCGAAGGTTCTGGTAATTGGTTTAAGGGTAAACATGAACCCACAATAACCAAAGAAGAGTTCGACAGAGTTCAGATGCTCTTGGGCAGAAAAGGCTCTCCCAGGTCTCGAACTAAAGAGTTTCCTTACACCGGAACTATGCGCTGTGGAGAATGTGGAGCCATGATTACAGCCGAGGAGAGGTGGCAGATAATCTTCCCCGAATGCAAAACGAAGTTTCATAAAGGCAAGCTTACAATTAAGTGCCTGAACTGTAGTATTTCCATCGAGAACATGGTTAACCCAACCCTGCTTCATTACATCTATTACCATTGTACTAAGAGTAAAAACCCAAACTGTACCCAAGGAAGTATTCAGGCGAAAGACCTCGAAAAACAGATTGACAGCCTTCTTTCAAAAATACAGATTTCGGAGAAGTTTAGAGATTGGGCAGTCAAATACCTCAACGAGCTAAATGAGGAGGAGGTTGAAGATAGAAACGCAGTTCTAACCTCCCTAGAAGAGGCATACGACGATGTGGTCAAGAGAATAGATAATCTAGTAAGGCTTAAAATATCGCCCCAAAACACAGATGGAAACTTACTTTCAGATGAAGAGTTCAAGAGTCAAAAAGAAGCTCTTATTAGGGAAAAGGCCAGTCTTGAAGAGAAACTAAATGATACAGGTAACAGAATTAGTAAATGGATTGAACTTTCTGAAAAGACTTTTGACTTCGCCTGCCATGCAAGATATTGGTTTGCAAACGGCGATATGACTACTAAAAGGCAGATATTTCAGAGCCTTGGTTCGAACCTAACTCTAAAAGATAAAATTGTGCGTATAGAACTGGCAAAACCGCTTGAATGGATAGAGGAAACAAAAGATGAAGTTGTCGAAATTAGACCCGAGTTCGAACCTGAAGAAAAATTCGAAAATATGCTCCAATTAGAAGCTTATTATTCTCAAAATCCTACTCTGCTCCTCGGGTAGGATTCGAACCTACGACCTTGCCCTTAACAGGGGCCCGCTCTACCGCTGAGCTACCGAGGAATGATAGTTTCTAGCTGAATTATAGCATCCATGCAAGATCTGTTCTAGATTGGAAGTTTACTTACAGCTTATGATGGGGAAGAAGATTGTAAAAAGTTTTGTGGTCTTTATTCTGAAATTTAGTGTGCAAGTTATAATTTTTCATGGGAGCCAAAAGTGTCCAATAACCCCTCCCTCTGGGGTGGGGATAGGAGATGGCGAAGGAGTTATTTGTGTGGTTGGTGTTGTGGTTGGAATTGGTGTTTCAGTAGGGGTAACTGTTGATTCACTGGTTGGTGTGGGGGTAATTTCTTCCGTTGGTGTTGGGGTCGGTTCTTCGGTGGGAGTCGGAGTTATTTGTGTAGTTGGTGTTGGAGAGGGAGAAAAATTGAGATTTTGAGGATTGGGGTTGTTCTGTAATACAAAGTCAACACTGTTGTTATCAGTGTCATCTCCAACCCGCTCTATGCTTTTTCCGGCATCAGGATTTGTTGGGAAAGGGGCGTTTTCAACGAAGGCGTTTGTGGCCGACCCCCAGGCAACACTATCTATTATTGTCCCTGTGTCTTCTGGTCCGTGGCGAAGTGCAATTCCGTTATTTGCTGCCAGAGTTGCTGAAGTTGCTGTATCTGGAGAAACGCTTGGAGTCCAAGAACTATTAGCCCAAAGATAATATCCATGTGCCGGGATTATAGTTTCAGAATCCCAGGCTTTGATTGGAGAATCGCTTGTTCCAGATGCGCTTCGCTTCACTAGCCTGTGGCCGTTTAGGTCGTAGGGAGTGTCTGTTGGGTTATAAATTTCAATAAAATCCTCGTTGACACCACCTGCTCCTGCAATTTGGACTTCTGATATAACTGGATGGTTGGTCGCTGAAAAAGCTGTTTGGGCTTTCCGCAAAAAGAAAATAGTAAGAAGAAGAAAAGATAAGAAAGCCGCGAATGATAAATCCTTAAGAGGTCTTTTAGCCACTCTAGAAATATAGTAAAAAGGGATATTATGCTTGTCAATAGATTGTTTTCAACGAAGACGTTTGTTGCGTGTTTTATCTTACCAAATACGGTATTGCCAACGTCAAGCTTTTGAGTTAAAATATGATTTCAAAAGGTATTGCTTTCGCCTTTTGTCATCCTATGAAAAAAACTGATTTTTTGTTGCTTGAAGATATTGATCCTTTGGGGAGGGTGAGAGATTATGTTGGCTACAATTTTACAAGCGATAGTTTACCTTTTTGTGGGTTTTATAGAAATGTTTTTGGCAACAGCCAGAACCTCTTTAATTGCAAAGGGGAAGGGAGTTAGTGCTTCCGCGATTGTATTTCTTGAGAACGTTTTATATTTTATTGTCCTATACCAACTCATCAATAACTTGCAGAATAACTGGCCGGTTTTTATCTCTTACTCGTTGGGTGGGTCTTTGGGAACGTTAGTGAATTTGAAAAAAGGAGTGTAAACTTCTTTTAAGATCTATCTTCCGATAGATCTCTTATGCGAGGCTTTCTTGAATATTTTTGGTTTCCATTATTCAAACCCCTATTTGTCTTAGGTGATAGAGTCGACCGATTTGCAACAAGCATCCAAAGATTCTATGATTGAGTTAGTGGTATTAAGAAAGTTTAGAATTCACGAAGAAGCAGCTCTTTTAGGGAGTTGCGTCTTTGCGGCAAGCGATGGACTGATAACTACTTTTGCAGTAGTTGCTGGTGCTAATGGAGCGCTGCTAGCACCGTCAGTGGTAATAATTATGGGATTTGCCAATCTACTTGCTGATGGATTTTCGATGGCGGCTGGAGCGTATTTGGGAGTAAGAAGTGAAATTGATTTTGAGGAGGAAAAAGGTCACAATCATCTAACAGAACATGCAGCAATAACCCAGGGTGTTGTTACTTTTTTCACCTTTGTCCTTGCAGGAATTATCCCATTAATACCGTATATTTTCCCGTTTTCGAACAAATTTGTTTTGTCATCGATCCTGGTCTTCGCAAGCATGTTTTTTGTTGGTGCCTTGAGAAGTAAATTTAGTCGAAAGGGGATTTTGTTGGGTGGTTTGGAGACGTTGGCGGTTGGGATGCTTGCTGCTTTTGTCGCGTTTATTGTAGGATACTTAATTGACAGATATATTTTGTGATGTGGATTGATTGGGAGAGGGGGTGAGAGAGATGAAAAAGAAAGATATTGGCATGATATCAAAAATGCTGATGTGGGGATCTGTAGCTAGTGTTATCCTTTCTGGGATCGGTTACATGGGAACAGATATTTGGCTGGCTTCGACTCAGTGGCTTTTGGTTGCAGCAGTTTTGGCTTTGTTTGGAGTTTACCTAAAGTTATAAGTTTCATACATTATAGGGTATTGCGGAAATATTGCGCTTAATATGCGGAAATATCAAATTTCTAGAATTATTCTTAATTCCTCCGCTCATTCGCAAAGAGGAATTGACAGTGATGAAGCGGATTATAAAAAGCAAAATTGTCCCCTTTGTGGCTTTTTGATAGGAGTTTTAGCAGGAAGCAAGGATGCAGTTTGCACAAATTGTGGTTATAAGGACCCTTGTTGCGAGTGAATACATTCCTTAGTTTGATTGAGTAGCACTATAATTAATTACTATTGCTAAAATATTTGACAATTTGAATTTTGGGTGCTAATATCTTTGCAATGAATAGACGCGATATAGTAATTGGGGCTGCAGTGCTTCTTGCAATTGTTGGAATAATCTACTGGAGGCAATCTTCAAAGGAGGAAATATCAGAGGTGCCTGCTCCGGAGACACTTTCGGTTGAGGACAAGCTGGAAGATAAGTTTAAGTACGATATACCAGAAGATGTTGATAAGGCGGAATTGAAAGACGTAAGCGGTGGCAACGCCTCAGCCATAGCAACAAGGAAATTTGAGGGAGGAAAATATTCAAGCACTATTCTTGCAGATCTTGAGGATCCTGCTTCCGGAATGTTCTATCAGGGATGGCTTGTGAAGGGTGAAGAAGGAAAGGAAGGATATAGTGTAATCTCTTTGGGTAAATTGACAATTGCAAAAGGAGGGTGGATGCTTGATTATTCTTCAAACAATGATTATTCGGACTTTGACAGGGTTGTTGTCACTCTTGAGAAGGTTTTTGATAATACTCCCGAGAAAAAGATTCTTGAAGGGCGCTTCTAATCAGCTTTGTAAAGCTTTATAAGAATAGCCGATTTGTGTTATCCTTTTGGTATGAGGCGTTGGCTGTTTATTCTTTTTGTTGCCTTACTATTTACTTTTCCAGAGAAGGTTGATGCTGGTTTTCTGAAGATAAGAAGAGATGGGAAGATTGAGTATAATGTTCTTTCGGCAGAAGGTGGGTTGACTCTGGAGGTGCCAAGGTCAGAGGATCTTCAAGTCAAAGCTCCTAATGATGAAGGATCGTTGGAGGATGGCACGGTTTCCTTAATAAAGAAAGATGGAAAGATAAGCATGGTAATTGAAAATGACGCGAGCAAGAAAGAGTTTGATTTTACTAATTATAATGACACTATTGTTGAGATTGAAGAAAGACCCGAGGTTCAGCGCATGCAAATTGGTGTCAGGGATGAGAAATTTAGCATTGAGCACAAAGGGATGATTGCTCTTACGGAATACCCAGTTACCATAGACCCAAAATCGGCAAGGATAACCCTATCTACTGATAGAGGCGAGAGAATAGTTTCAATCACTCCCTATGGGGCTATTGAATCGCTCCTTCGGGCTAAGACAATCTCGAGCCTTGATGGGAATAAACTTTTTTTGGTTGAGAAAGGAAGCGAATTAGCCTATTTGGCGAAGGGGACAAAAGTCTTAAATCTATTAAATATCTATTATTACCCGGTAGCTGTCTCAGCATTTGTCTCAGCCTCAACCGGAGAGGTCATTTTGATTGAAGCACCTGTTTGGTATAAGATTGTTGGGTTTCTCTTTTCCTGATGCAAATAACACTTTATTCAACTACAACCTGCCCCTACTGTAAGATGTTAAAGGATTATTTGGCACGAAGATCCCTTCCGTTTGAAGAGAAACTGGTAGATTTAGATGATAACGCAAAAGACGAGATGCTGGCTGAATCTGGAGGGTTTCTCGGTGTACCATTTACAGTGATTGTCAAAGAGGATGGAGAGAAGGAGAAAATTATTGGATTTGACATTGAGGAGCTGGATCATGTCCTTGGTTATAAAAAGGACTAGGAAGTACACAATGCCTGAAAAAAGGAGGTTGAAGAAAAAATGTTATTTGTAAATTTCAAGACATATCCTCAAGGGACGGGAGTTAAAGCTTTGATGCTAGTCAAGATTCTTGAGGAGGTTTCGCATGAATCACAAGTTAAGATAATTCCTGTTCTTCAAGCTACTGATATCAAGGAGGCTGCTCTTGCAACGACATTGGAGATTTGGAGTCAGCATGTTGATCCGGTAGAGCCGGGAGCCCATACAGGTTTTATACTTCCTGAAGCTGTCTTGGAGGATGGAGCGATGGGAACTTTCCTAAACCATTCAGAGCATAAGTTCTCAAGCATCGATCAATTAAAAAAGGCAAATGAGAGGGCACTGGCGGTTGGATTGAAGACGTTGATATTTGCAGATGGAATTGATGAAATCAAAAAGGTAGTAAATTTAAGACCAAGTTTTGTCTCCTATGAACCCCCGGAGCTTGTTGGGTCAACCGATGCCTCTGTATCCTCTAGCTATCCGGATATAATAAAGGAGGCTTCGGATATTTGTTTTGGATTTGGGATCCCCCTTATTGTTGGAGCAGGAATACATTCAATGGAAGATGTTAAAAGAAGTTTAGAGCTAGGTGCTGTAGGAGTTGCAGTGTCTTCGGATATTGTTAAATCTCAGGACCCCAAAAAAGAAGTTCTTAATTTAGTTGAGGGGTTTAATTAGGAAAAAAATGAAGGTATTTTTGGGAGCGGATCATAGGGGTTTTGTCTTAAAGGAAAAAATAGCTAGGTTTCTTTTTGAGGAAGGATTTAAGTTTTTTGATATTGGGGCAGACAGGCTTGACCCGGAGGATGACTATACTTTCTATGCTTCCGAAGTTGCCTCTTTAGTGTCCAGGGAAAAAGGTTCAAAGGGGATTTTACTTTGTGGGAGTGGTGTAGGAATGGATGTTGCCGCTAATAAATTTGATGGGATTCGTGCTTCTTTAGGGAAATCAGTTGACCAGGTTAAGGCAGGCAGAAGGGACGATGATATGAATGTACTTATTATTGCTGCCGATTTTACAAATGAAGAGGAAGCCAAAAAGATGGTAAAGGCTTTTCTAGAGACAAAATTTGATAAGAAATCAAGGCATCTAAGAAGGCTGGAGGATATAAAGAGAATTGAGGGGAATAATTAGAACTGGAAAGACAGATTATTGTTTTTGTTTTATTAGGTCCTGTCAGGTAAAAACATTTGCAATTTAAATATTAATTTTCTTACAGGACACTGTTGTGGACAGCCACCGTAATCTTGGTTGCATTGTATTATCCGTTGCCATGCATCATACAGTGGTCTGCCAAGCGTGTTGATATATTCGATTTTTCCCTCCTCTAGATCTTCTTCGTTTATTTGAGTGCCATAGGGGTATCGGCGTGCGCAAGGATAGAAGCCTACCAATTCTCTTACTCTCCTGTCCACCATGGGTATATTGCCGATAGTATAAAAGACATGTATTTTGTATTTTGGTGTCAAGAGGACCTGGTTGTAAGTGGTGAACAGTAAGATGTAAGATGTAAGTAGTGGATATTTAGGATTCTAAATAAAAAATGATTAATTTTCCTAGAATTTCAGACCTTGATTTTGATAGTAAGAAAGTCTTGGTCAGGGGGGATTTTGATGTGGACGATGGGGACAATCCAAGGGCCAATTCCATTAGGGAAATGGTGAGATTTCTTTTGGGTAAGGGCGTATCAAAGATTAAAGTTATTGGGCACAGTGAGACTTCATATGATCTTGCTCGGGAGCTTAAGAGCGAGTTTCCGGAGGTGGAGTTTGATTCGGACTTAAGAAAAGACCCAAGAGAAAAAGAAAACGATACCGGTTTTGCTCAGGAATTGGCAGAAGGGTGGGATATCTATATCAATGAATCTTTTGCCACTTCTCATAGAATCCATACTTCAATAGTTGCCTTACCAATCTATTTTAAGTCAAGCGGAAGAAGGGTTTGTGCAGGACTTCGTTTTGAGAAGGAAATTGAAATGCTTTCTAAATTCTGGGAGAAAGGGGGCAAGCGGGTATTGGTCATTGGAGGGGTAAAAGTAGAAGATAAACAAAGATTTGCCCAGCAAATGAAAGATAAGTTTTCTCATATTTTGGTAGGCGGTCTTCTGCCTGGTACCCCTTTGCGGGAAGATGGGCTTGATATTTCGGATGAGGCGATCAGAGACTATACCAAGAAGATAAAAGAGGCGGATATGATTCTTGCTGCAGGTGTGGTGGGAAAATATGAAGATGAGAGCGCCAGTAAAGGCACAAGGATGGTTCTGCAAGCGATAGCAGATAATACAAATGCTTACAAGATTGCAGGAGGAGGAGATATAGAGATGGCAATTTCAAGATATGGTTTGACCGAAAAGTTTGACTGGATTTCAGTTGGGGGAGGAGCGATGCTTACTTTTTTGGCAGAAGGCACCCTGCCCGGAATTGACGCACTTCGGTAGAAACTTTTTAAGACGCGCCTTTTTTGAGGATGGAACTAATGATTTTCCTTACTGTCAAATCTTTGTTTTTCTGGTTTGCCCTATTTCTGGGAGGTCTATCAAGCTCAAGTATTTTCCTAAACAGGTCCTCAATTTTCATGCGGGATTTGGAATCAACCTCGTAGAATTTGCCCCCCTCAAGCGGATATAGTTTTTTCTGATATTCTTTAGGCAAATGAATTCTTGCCATCCTTGCTATTTCGTGTTCTGCAATATTTCTTAACACAGAGAATACAGATTGTTTCCTTAACCTTCGTAGGGAGTATGTGTATTTTGGCTCTTTTAGGAAGTCAAACCTTAGCCCCTTTTTCCTCATTCGTGACAAGAGGTCCGTTCCTTCTCCCCAGTGGATCTTTTCATTAAATCCACCAATTTTCAAAAAAACATCTTTTTTGACTGCTATCATTGACTCAAGGACTGACGGATGGGCTGAATTTTTTCCAATCTCGAATGACAGGTTGGTAATTTTAGCCAAAGCCATATCTTTTTTGTTCTGGGTGTCGGGTTTGATGTGGGTGGTGATAAGGTTTGTTGGAAGCATCTCCGTATAAAATTTAATTCCTTGCAAAAAATAATTAGGCAACCTATTGTCAGCGTCAAAGAAAATAATCCAGTCTCCAAGAGAGTTTTTTGCTCCTAAATTTCTTTGATGGCACACATTTCTTTTTTTACTCTCAATTACTCGTATATTCAGTCTTTTCGTGTAAGTCATGGCTTTTTGCACAGTCTTATCTTCTGAATGTCCATCGACTATAATTACCTCGAAATCAGAAAATGTTTGATTGGTGAGGTCATCTAAAAGGTATGGTAGGTACTTTTCCTCATTGAGCGTGGGTATTACTATTGAGAAATATGGCTTTGACATAGTTTTATTTTGTTATTTCTGATCTTGTAATGCTTTAGCAGTAAAGATTATACTATTTTTAATGGTTAAAGTGGGAATAAATGGTTTTGGAAGGATTGGGCGAATTGCGTTTAGAATTTGGCTTCTTAAACATGCAGGCGATATTGATATTGTTGCGGTAAACACTTCGGGCAGTATGAATGTTGATGGCTGGGCGCATCTTGTAAATTATGACACTATGTATAGAAAGTTTGAAGTTGAGATAGGATCAGAAAAGGTCAAGGAAGCCAAAGACGCTACAGATGAAGACCCACTAATTGGCTATCTTGTTATTAAGGGCAAGGATAAAAGGGTCCCCGTTATGGCCCAGAGGGATCCGGCTAAAATTCCATGGGGAAAGTATGGTGTTGATATTGTCATTGAGGCGACTGGTAAGTTTGTAAGCGAGGATGATGCTAAAAAACATGCTATAGGTGGGGCAAAAAGAGTTGTAATTTCTGCTCCAGCCAAGGGAGGAAATGTTGGCACTTTTGTGATTGGAGTAAATGAAGTCAGGAAAGATGCTGAAGTGATCTCAAATGCCAGTTGTACAACTAATTGTATTGCCCCCGTTGCGGCAGTAATTCATAGTGTCTTTGGGATTGAGAAGGCAATGATGACAACAATCCACTCTTACACAGATGACCAGAATTTGCAGGACAATTCTCATAAAGACTTGCGGCGTGCTAGAGCTGCTGCAGAAAATATCATTCCAACCTCAACAGGCGCTGCAATTGCTGTAACGGAGACTATTCCAGAGCTGAAGGGTCTTTTTGATGGTATGGCATTGCGGGTCCCTACTGCCACGGGTTCAATTACTGATTTTACCCTACTTCTAAAAAGAAATGTTACTGTCGATGAGGTTAATAGCGCCTTACGCGAAGCTGCCGAAAGAAACGCTATCTATAGAGGAATTCTTGCTGTTTCAGACATCCCATTGGTGTCGTCTGATATCATTGGTAGGAGCGAGTCGGCAATAGTTGACCTGTCATTGACACAAGTTGTTGGGGGTAATCTGGTCAAAATCTTTGCTTGGTATGATAATGAGTGGGGGTATGCTAATAGGTTAGTTGAGCAGGTGATTCGGGTTGGAAAGACCCTAGAAGGAAATGCCATCCCAACCGACCCGATTACTCTTTCTTTTAAGCCACAAATTTAGTATGGATGATAAAGCTTTGCAAAGACAAAATCCCAAAGGAAGAAATGATGACCACGTCTTTGATTATTCGAAGATAGACGATTTTATTTACTTGGGCTCTGACTTTTGCAGGGGGGGAAAATGTGTCCTGCACTCGCAGCAGTTCAAGAAGCTTGGAGTATGTGTTGAAATTAATCTCAGTGCCGAAAAAAAGGAATTTCCTCCCGATGATATAGACATTTACGCATGGATACCGGTAGTGGATGGGTATGCCCCAACAATAGATCAGCTCTTTTTAGGTACAGCTGTGATGAATGAGGCAATTGTAAATAGGAATACTGTTTATGTGCATTGTAAGAATGGACATGGGAGAAGCCCAACCCTTATTGCGGCTTACTACATTCGTTACAAGGGATATAGTGTCTCTGATGCAGTGTCGATGATTAAGAATATTCGCCACGAAGTGCATATCGAAGATTACCAGATTAAGGCCCTTGAGGAGTTCAATCAGAGACTCAAGACAGAGCCTAATTATTATGATTAAGATAGTACCGGCGATTTTAACAAGTGATGTTCAAGTGGCTAAGGAAAAGATAGCGCTAGTTGATGGATTGGTAGAGAGAGTTTCTATCGACATTGTCGATGGGGTTTTCGCCAAGGTTAAGACTATTGATCCTGTAGAACTTGCGGGCATCCAAACGACTTTGAAAATTGATTTTCAGTTAATGGTTTTTGATCCGGTTTCTTGGGTTGACAAGTGTCTGGTAGCAAGGGCGGATAGAATAATTGGGCATGTTGAATTTATGAATGATATTAAGGGATTTATAGTGGCAGTAAAGGAAAAGGGCGTTGGTGTGGGGTTGGGATTGGATATTGATACTGAATTTGAGAAAGTTCCATTGGAGGTTCTTTCAAGACTGGATGTTGTTCTTCTTATGACCCACAAGTCGGGGGCAAGCGGGCTTGCTTTTGAGGATAGAGCATATAAGAAAATTACCCAAGCAATCCAGGCAAGAGTGATGAATAGCTTTAGCTACCTAATACATGTAGATGGGGGAGTCAACAAAGAAATTGCTAAGAAACTCCAAGAAATGGGGGTAGATGAAGTGTCTATGGCTTCAAATATTTTTGTTGGAAATCCATCTTATAATTTAAAGGAGATTAGTAATTATCTAAGCTGACCAGTAAGTATGAAAAAGAAGAAAATAGGATATTTTCCACGCCCTTTGATTAAGAATATAGCCTTTTTTGGAGATGCTGCCATAGCATCTTCCGATCCTGTGTATAAGGACGCATTTGAGATTGCTTCAGTCCTAGCAAAAGAGGGATTTACTATAGTGAACGGAGGTGGGCCTGGGGTTATGCAGGCTGCAACCTTAGGGGCAGAATCTGTAGGTGGTGAGACTTTAGCTGTAACTTTCTATCCGAAGAATGCTCCAGGTTTTGAGGGCCGGTATGTAGGCAATAGAGTTGATAAAGAAATTAAAACCAATAACTATATTGAACGAATGTTTAAGCTTTTGGAGCATGCAGATATGTTTATCATATTCAAAGGTGGGACGGGTACAATCTCTGAGTTTGGGACTGCATGGGTATTGGCAAAGCTTTACTACAGACACCACAAGCCATTTATCCTTTATGGCGACTTTTGGCATGAGATAATTGATGTGCTCAAAAGGAATATGAATATTGATCGGGACGAATTGGATGTCTTTGAGATTGTGGAGAAAAAAGATGATATTCTTTCGACTGTGAGAATGCTTGAGAAAAAGATATGGCGACATGATCATAGCAGATGCAGTGTTTGCAATGGCGAGGAGTGTGCATTTGTAAGATAAGGTTGGGTTGATGATGGATAGTTGAAGTAATCTAAATTAGACTTAAAAATGTATTTAGTAATTGGAATAGACAACAGATGACTTTTGACGATCTCCAAAATAAAGCAAACAAGATAAGGCAGGATATCATCAAGATGCTTATTGAGGCTGGGAGTGGCCACTCTGCTGGTCCATTGGGTGCTGCCGATATATTCACAGCACTTTATTTTTTGGTGATGAATATAGATCCAAAAAATCCAAATTGGGAAGAGAGAGACAGGTTGTTTTTATCCTGTGGCCATATTGCACCGGTGCTTTATGCTACTTTGGCCCATCGGGGTTTTTTTCCCCTTGAAGAGCTATCTACACTTCGGAAGTTTGGTTCGCGTCTTCAGGGTCATCCAGAGCGCAAAAGGCTTCCAGGTATAGAGTCTACATCAGGACCTCTTGGTTCGGGTCTTGCTCAAGCTTGTGGTTATGCCTATGCTGCTCGAATGGACGGTAGAAAATTTAGGATTTATTGTGTTTCCTCAGATGGAGAGCATCAGGAGGGAAATCACTGGGAGGCGGTAATGTTTGCAGGAAAAAATAATCTCTCAAACTTAACACTTCTTATAGACAGGAATAACATTCAAATTGACGGTTACACTGAGGAAGTAATGCCGCTTGAGCCCTTGGCGGACAAATATAGGTCGTTTAATTGGAGCGTATTGGAAGTTGATGGCCATAATATTGAAGAGATTGCGAACGCCTGTAGTCACGCCAGGGCAATATTTGAAAATCCCACGGTGGTTGTCTGCCATACAATTCCCGGTAAGGGTGTTGGTTTTATGGAAGGAAAGTTTGAATGGCATGGAAAGCCTCCCAACACAAGTGAGGCAGTTGAAGCCTTAAGCCAGTTAAGAACGTTGGGGGGAAAGATTAAAAGTGAGCATGAGTAAATTTAACGCGTATGTTAAATAAATCTTTGCACTTAAATGAAAAGATGTTTGAAGATGGTGCTGAGCAAAAGCCAACCAGGCATGGTTTTGGAGAGGGTTTAGTGGAGGCAGGGAGAATTAATGAAAGAGTTGTTGCTTTGTGCGCTGATCTTACTGAGTCAACCCGCATCATTGATTTCAAAAAAGAATTTCCTAACAGGTTTATTGAAGTGGGAGTTGCAGAGCAGGCTCTGGCGACAATTGCATCTGGAATGGCCTCTTATGGGAAGATACCATTTATTGCAAGTTATGCAGCTTTCTCACCCGGGCGCAATTGGGAACAAATAAGAACGACCATAGCTCTCAACGATGTTGCTGTAAAAATTGTTGGAGCCCATGCAGGGGTATCAGTAGGTCCTGACGGGGGAACACACCAGGCGCTAGAAGATATCGCTCTGATGAGAGCGATGCCTAATATGGTAGTAATTTACCCCAGTGATTTTTATGAAGCCAGGAAAGCAACTCTAGCAGTAGTAGACAATGGAAAGCCAAGTTACATAAGGCTTGCAAGAGAGGCTACGACTGTAATAACAACAGAAAAGACTCCTTTTGAGATAGGTAAAGCCTACATTTATTGGGAGAGCAAGAACCCTCAAGTTGCAATTATTGCCTCTGGACCTCTTCTTTATGAGGCATTGGTTGCCGCCAGGCAGTTGGATGAGATTGGTGTGGGTGTGGTGGTAGTTAATAATCCAACTATAAAGCCGCTTGACCAGCAGACGCTAGTTGATGTTGCTAGGATGTGCAAAGCGGTGGTGTCAGTCGAGGAACATCAGGTCAATGCTGGCTTGGGAGGAGCATTAGCCGAGCTTTTTGCAAAAAATTATCCTGTCCCGATGGAATTTATTGGGGTACAAGATAGGTTTGGAGAGTCTGGTAATCCAGATGAACTCCTGGGTCATTTTAGGCTTAAATCAAAAGATATAGTTGAATCGGTAAAAAAAGTAATTGCTCGTAAGGCTGCTGCAGGTGAGTCAAGTAGCTAGAAAAAATCGTTTTAGCCTGCCTTGCATCTACGAGTTAACTTCCTATATTGATTTCACTCTTCTAAATTTTTTTGTTTTCCTATCCATATTTGGTCTTAGAGATTTTGCCTTTTTTGGCAGTAGGTTTTGTGGATATAATTCATCAATGCGCTTGACTAGGGGCTTTTTCGAAAGAGACGTACTTAAAGTAGCGCCTAGTATGCTGGGCAAGCTGCTTGTTGTCAGAAAGGCTGGCAAGTTGGAGAAGAGGTTAATAACAGAAGTTGAAGCCTACAGAGGAGAAGAAGACTTGGCTTCTCATGCGAGGTTTGGAAAGACCAAGAGGAATCAAATTATGTATGCTACAGCTGGGGTTATCTATGTCTACCTGGTATACGGGATTTATTGGATGTTAAATGTGGTTACTGGTCAGAAGGGGGATCCTCAAGCGGTGCTCATAAGGGGATTAGATGGAATAAAAGGTCCTGGAAGGGTAGGAAAGTTACTTGGGATTGACAAAAGTTTCTATGGAGAGGATCTAACCAAAAGTGAAAGAATTTGGATTGAAGAAATCAGCGGTAAAATAGATGGAAAAATATTGAGATTGCCCCGTGTGGGAGTGGATTATGCAGGGGAATGGGCAAAGAAAAAGTGGAGATTTATGTTGGATCGATTTTAGTTTTGAAGTAGGGCTTGTCTATTTTGTTTACACTTTCTTGGGCTATCTTACCACATTATTTCTGGCGTGACCGAGTATATTTTCGAGACATTTCCATATTTATCCTTGTATCTTATGTTTACCCTTTCCTTTGTGGGGACAGTTACGAAAGTTTTTATGGGCTCCCAAGATCCTTCCTCTGAATTTCCATACCAGAGTTTCATCTCTACAACCTCCCCAAGTTTACTGCTAGCAATTGGGGCAATTACCATATTTTCTCCTTGCCGATAAGCCTTTAGATCTGCCTTAAAAAGGTCTGGATCAGTAGGCGAGGTGATTTCTAGTGTTGATATGATTTGGGCAAAAGTCTTGTCCCACTTGATAACATATTTGGCGATAGTCTCTGCCTTGAGGGAAGACAAAAAGGATTGGATTCCAACCTCTGTCCACAAAGTCTCGCCTTCGCACTGGCCCTCTCCTTTGGTGAAGAAATTAGGATGCTCATTTATCAGTGCAGATTTTGGACCTTTAAGTGTTAATGTAATTCTTCTGTCAAAGCGATAAAATTGGGCCACTCTTTCAAGCACCGCAGATCCACATGCCTCATCTTTGAGCTGTGCAAATATTTTGACATTGGTAGAACCCTTCTTGATTGTACTTTTCAGGTAGAAGGAGTCTTCTTCGATCCCAAAATCCCCGCGGGAGAGCATTTCCTGGTCCTGGAGCAAAGCTTTTATATTGCTAGTATCTGGATCTGTTAGATCATCTACTTTTACAAATATTGAGAAAGTTGAGGGCCTCCCAATCCCATCTTCTGTGATCAGAGCAACATCTTTTGGAAACTCGAAGGAGAATCCAAGTAGGCTGTTTGTGTATTTGTTTGTAAGATTGTCGGATGCAATAACAGTTGAGTTAGTAAAAGGGGTAGGGTAGCTATCTTTTGATTGTGTGGGAGAGGGTGTTGGGGAAATTGTATAGGGTTGAGAATTGTCCTTTTGAATCCTAAGTTCAGAAATTAAGGTTGATATAGCAATTATCGTGGCAAGAAGAAGAAAAATTAAAGTTGCCTTTTTGGATAATCTAGTGTGATCTGAGATTTTTTTGCTAAGACCAGAAATTATTTGCAGTAGATTATTCATTATTGACTATTTCCAATTGCAGTCTGGAACGCCGTCGGGCGATTGACTGTGAGTTTGCTTATCATAGTTATCTATTGATATGCACTCCTGTTGGGACATTGCTGAAAGGCAGTTTTTCGTTAGGTTTTCATCTTCGGCATTTGTGTCTGCGGGCAAACATCTATTAATTGTTGGGAGGCTTATTTTTGCCTTTGGAGTATATTTTGCCGATTCCATTGCAATTTTACGTTTTGTATTGAAATAGGAGATGAAAAATCCAATTAGGAAAATGGCACAAAATAGTATGATTGTAAGGAGAATATTTATAATTGCAAATGAACTGTACTTTTTTGGTCTTGTTTTTTTTGCTATTTTCTTTAGGTTCTCTATTTCGGACAAGTACCTTTCGTATTTTGATGTTTGGTTGGTGATTGTGTCTTGGGCAGTAGTTTCCATACAAATATTATACTTAATTTGGATGGGTTGTAATACTGGAAGTATTGATTTTGGTGTTGTTGTTGTGATATTTGGGTGCTAAATTAGAAAGATGAGTGCACTTCTAAAAGATACGATTCTGGAGATATTCAAAAACAGCCGTGGCATCTTAGCTACTGATGCTACTGAGGATACAATGGACAAAAGAATGTCTGATGTAGGCATTGTCCCTACTCCCGAGCTTAGGGTTAGATTTCGGGAAATATTGCTAACAACACCTGGGATATCAGAATTTATTGGGGGAGTGATTCTTAATGATGAGATTATTTCATCTGAGACTTCAGGAGGTATTTCGTTTGTTGAATTACTTAGCCAACAGGGGATTAAAGTGGGAATTAAAGTTGACAGAAAGACTCATGATTTTGCAAACTTTCCCGGTGAGAAAATAGCCGAGGGTTTGGACGGTCTGCGTGATAGATTCAAAAAATATAAAGACTTGGGAGCCTCGTTTTCCAAGTTTCGTGCGGTAATAAGAATAGGAGAGGGAATACCTACACAAGCTTGTATTGAATCAAATGCCGAGGTGCTAGCTAGGTATGCAGCCCTAAGTCAGGAATCAGAAATTGTACCCATTGTTGAACCCGAAGTGGTCATGGATGGCAGTCATCCAATGGAGAGGTGTATGCAAGTAACTTCAGCTGTGCTTCAGAATGTGTTTTTTTACTTGCAAAAACATAGAGTTGACATATCTGGGATGATACTCAAATCAAACATGATTTTGCCTGGTAAGGATAGCGGAATGGATGTGTCAGATAAAGAGGTTGCAATCACCACTCTAGAAGTATTAAAAAGAAAGGTCCCCGAAATCTTGCCTGTAGTGGTTTTCTTATCAGGGGGACAGAGCCCCGTTTCTGCAACCTCAAGGCTTAACGAGATGGCAAAAATTGGAGGCTTTCCTTGGAAGATATCTTTTTCTTATGAGAGGGCATTGGAAGGGCCGTCCCTTGAGATCTGGAAAGGATTGGAATCAAATGTAGATCTCGCGAGAAACGAGTTTCTTAAAAGAGCAAGGCTTAACTCTTTGGCGCTAGCTGGAAGATATGATTTACAGATGGAAAGAGATAATTCATAAATTAAGGCAGTAAGAACTTGTCTTTGATTGACCCGCCATGGATGGACTTGAACTTTTGACCATAGGAGATGTTGCAATGGATGTCTTTTTGGTTCCTAGTGAATCAGAGGCTGTTTGTCGGCTTGACAGCAAGGACTGTCTTATTTGTTTTTCCTATGGAGAGAAAATTCCGGTAAAAAGTTTGGAATACTCTGTTGGAGGCAATGCGGCAAATAACGTGGTTGGGTGCAGAAGACTGGGGGTCAGAGCTGGGTTGGTATCGACCCTTGGCGGAGATAGTGTTGGCAATCAAATTGTGGAGAAACTTGAACAAGAGGGTGTTGACATGACCTTTGTTGTCCAGCAACCGGAGGCACGTAGTAACTTTTCTACTGTCATCAATTACGGCGGGGAAAGAACGATTTTTAGTTACCATGCCCCCAGGTCTTATGAGTTTCCTTTGGCAATGGTTGCTGCACCTTGGGTCTATTTAACTTCTATGGGAGAATCTTTCCTGCCGTTTTACAATCATTTCAGCGAGTTTATGCGCAAAAATCCATCAATTAAGTTAGCTTTCAATCCGGGGAGCTATCAATTAAGGTCAGAAATCTCTGTCATAAAGCCAATTCTTGATTTGACGTATATTATCTATCTAAACCGAGAAGAAGCTGAAAGGATTACTGGATTTGGTGATTCTCATGGGAAGGAAAAGGAATTACTTACGGCCCTTTCGGGTCTTGGTCCAAAGATGGTAATAATCACCGATGGAGCAGCAGGATCTTTTCTTTATGATAAAGTTAGGGATAGTTACTACCGCTGTGGTATTTTACCTGTTGATGCTTATGAAAGGACCGGTGCAGGAGATGCGTTTGGTGCTGGGTGTTTATCAGCGCTAATTAAGGGAAAATCTATTGAAGACGCACTTCTCTGGGGTACAGTGAATTCAGCCTCTGTCATAGGTTATGTAGGCTCTCAAAAAGGCCTTCTTAGGTTGGATGACATTGGGGTCTGGATAGACAGAGCAATATCAAGTGGGGTTAAGGTGGAAAGTTTCTAGAGACAAGATTAATTCTTCCCTTGTTTTTATATATCCCAAACTTTGATCTCGGGATCTGCATCAGATGCAGAAGTAGATACATCTGGGCTAGGGGGTATTTCTCCTTTTTCTATAAGTCCTAATCTTTGTTTGATGGCGGCTTTAAGGGTTTCTTCAATAGAGCCACCGGGAATTTCGCAAAGACCGTCATCCCCGACCTCGAGGGTTAGAAGCAATATCCCTTTTGGCTTATGTTCACCAACCGACTTACCTTCTCCTGTTGGCAAATATACCTGGAGTTCAGTGTATGGAAGTATGGAAATGCTCTTTTCCATTGTTTTTCTACCATCTGCATTCTGAGTTCTAGGCTTATATTTCGAATATCATCTATTAATTCTTCTTGCGTCATATACCTTGGCTCTTCCTCATTGCTAATTGAATCTTGAGATCTTCTTAATTGTCCTAAAAGAAGAGCTATATTTTGCTCATTATTATCACCACTTTCCATTGCTCATATTTTCTTCTTCTTCTTCTTCTTCTTTGTCAAGTGTGCTACTATTTTTTTAGTATGAAAATTTTTGTATCTAGAAAACTGCCTGGTGGTGTTTTGTCCGTCCTTGATTCTTCTGGACATGAGGTAGTTTGCTCTGAATTTGATCGTCCACTCACGCAAGAGGAGTTTTTGCAAATGGCAAAGGGAGCTGATGGGGTGATATCTCTCCTTACTGACAAAATTAATGGCGAGGTTGTTGACGCAATAGGACCACAGCTTAGGATTGTCAGCAATTATGCTTTGGGATTTGACAATATAAACGTCCCGGAGTTAACCGAAAGAGGTATTGTGGTTGCCAATACTCCCTCCGATCAGGTAAATGAGGCGGTTGCAGAGCTTTCTTGGGCAATGGTTCTTGCCTTGTCAAGAAGGATTGTGGAAGCTGATGAGTCTGTCAAGCGGGGGGCATACTCTGGATGGGAACCATCAATTTTCTTGGGTCATAACATATCTGGGAAGGTATTGGGGGTTGTGGGTATGGGTAGGATAGGTTCGATGGTGGCTAGAATGGCACGAGGATTTAATGTAAGGGTGTTGTATTTTAAGCGTACTAGAGATCTTGAAGCCGAGAAAGAAACTGGTGCCGAATATGCTGACATGGATAGACTTCTTGGGGAAAGCGACTTTATATCACTGCATGTTCCGTTGACAGACGAAACCCGTCATATGATGAATAAAGAAGCTTTTAATAAGATGAAGAAAGGGGCGCTTCTTGTGAATACTGCAAGGGGACCCGTGGTTGACGAACATGATCTTGTTGACGCCTTAAGAAGCGGACAGTTGGGAGGTGCTGCACTTGATGTTTTTGATAATGAGCCAAATGTAAACCCCGAGCTTATTAATATGGAAAATGTAATCCTGACACCTCATATTGCTAGTGCAACATGGGAAGCCAGGATGGAAATGGGCAGACTTGCGGTGGATGCGATCCTGCTTACTCTGCAAGGGGAGAAGCCTAGCAATCTGGTCAATCCTGAAGTATGGGATCATAGAAGGCAGTAATTTTTCCCTGATTTAGTAGAAATTGCCTAGAGGTTATAATATCTTCATGCGTCTTTCATTTAAAAAAAGATCTCGCCTAGATGATGTGGATGACTATGAAGATGATCAAGAGGAATCCGCTTCCATTGTATTGGATAGGCGGAGGAAGCCTGATGACAAAGACTTCAAGGATTTAAGATCAGAGAATCGCCGATCTAGGAAACTTTTGCTAAAACCATGGGGGAGGAAGGAAAGATTTATTGTTTTGGTACCATTTGTGGTCTTATCTTTGATATCGGCGGTTTTAGGTTTGTCGTCCCGTAGGTGGAAGGTGGGGGGTTTTCCTGCAATTACTCCCGGAAGCTTTAAGATCCCCAAATTTGTAAGCGATAGAAAAATTGTTATGGATGAGAAAAATGAAGATCTTAAAACGGCTAAAAAAGCAAAGGAAGAGTTTCTTAATTTAACATCAAGTCTTACTGGTATTTATGCCCTCAGTGTTGTTCGGCTGGATAATGGCTTTACTTATGGGGTTAATGAAGATACGAAAATTACTGCTGCCTCTTTGATTAAGCTACCTGTTATGGTTAGCCTATATGTTGAAGCCGAAAAAGGATTTGACCTGGATCAAAAATATGTACTCAAAAATGATGATAAAGTTGGTGGATCTGGGAGTTTATCAAGGAAGCCAGCTGGTTATGAGATTACTTACCGCAATCTCATCTCTTTGATGGGAAAGCAATCGGACAACACGGCCTATAATATAGTTAGGAGGACACTTGGGGATGAGAAAATTAATGCACTTATCACAAAAGCTGGAATGGCTTCGACATCACTTTCTAAAAATATAACCACTGCATCTGATATTTCCCGATTTTTTGAAAGTCTTTGGAAGGGAAATCTAATCTCCGAGAAGTCTAAAGAGGAGATGCTAGGTTATCTTACCGATACACTTTTTGAAAGTTGGTTGGCTGCGGGAATTCCTGAGAATATTCCCTTTCCACATAAATACGGTCGAGAAGTTCATGTTGTAAATGATGCTGGTATAGTAAGGGGTGAACATCCGTTTGTGATAGTAGTACTAAGTGAAGGAGTCATTGATAAACAGGCAGATGAAGTCTTCCCCAAGATTGCAAAGTTAATCTACGAAGTAGAAAAATAGTATCTTCCTTTTTTGTATGCAAACTAGGGGATTGGTTTTCGGCTGTCAAAACTGCTCCAGGCTTCATCCAATATTTGCGGCTTTTTGTTTTGGGAGATTATCTTTTCTACTTGTTCCTTGGTGCAAGCATAGCTAGGCTTATTGTTTTCTAGAAACCACTCCATTCTTATCGGGCATCCATTACATGCAAGCGTTCCCGTATAGGGGCAAATTGGTAGCCTTACAAGTCCTGAGGGCACTGACCATTCGATACTTTCTTGATCTAGTAGTAGTGCGCTCATTATTTTATTAAATATTGGTGAGGCGCCAGTTACTCCTGAAGCAATTCTGCTCATTGGGGTGTTATTGTTATTGCCAACCCAGACTGCAACCACATACTTTTGGTTATACCCAATTGTCAAGTTATCCCTCAGGTCATTGCTGGTTCCAGTCTTGACAGCCACCTCAGGATGTTTGGGGATTACCAGTTGGGAGTTGATTCCAAATGCGGGTGCCCGGGCGTTGTTATCTTTTAGTATGTCTGTGATTATAAAGGCAACTGCGGCTGAGATAACTTGATCCTGTCTACAGCTTGAAGTAGTGTTTAATGACAAGGATGAGCTAGTGGCACTTGCGATTTGAGTAAAAGGAATATTTTCTTCAGGGCAACTGAAATTCTCAATAATTTTGCCATCGGGGGTTTTAATCTTTAGGATTGTTATCATTTCTGGTTTTTTTCCGTAGTTGGCGACAGTTGCGTAGACATAAGCAAGGTCTAAGAGCTTAACCTCACCTCCACCCAATGTTAGCGAAAGTCCATATTTCTTGGGGTCATTCCAGGTGGTAATTCCCATTTTTCTGCCCATTTCTATCATGTTTTTTACACCGTAGCTGTTTAACACCCTAACAGCAGGAATGTTTCTTGATTCAGCAAAAGCGCTTCTGAGGGTCAGTTTGCCGCGGTAGCCTCCTTCATAATTTTTTGGTGTATATGGTTGCTGGTTTGGGATGATAAAAGTTACCGGGCTGTCGTCAAGGATGCTTGCTGGGGTGTAGCCATTTGAGAGAGCGTAGGCGTAGTTTACAATTTTTATTGATGAACCCGGTTGCCGCAGTGACACTGTAACATTTACGTTCCCATCATTTTCCTGGTCAAAGTAGTCTTTTGAGCCGACCATTGCGAGTATCTCTCCAGTTTGAGGATCTAGTACTACAGCTGCACCGTTTGTTACATTGAGCTTTTTTAGCTTTTCGACTTCTTCTTTAACTACAGACTCGGCAAGTTTTTGGATATTGTAATCCAGGGTTGTTATCACTTCTAACCCACCGCGCAGAACCATCTCCTGCCCGTATTTTTTCTCAAGGATGTCTCTTACAAACATTACAAAGTGAGGGGCCTTGATATCAACTTTGTTTGGTGCATATTTTATTGGCTGGCTTTCAGCTTCTTCTTTCTGTTTTTTAGTAATGAACTTATTTTCTTCCATCAGTCTTAGTACCTCACGTTGGCGTTCGATAGCTTTTTGGGGAGTTGGCCCAAAGGGAGAATATTGAGTGGGACTTTTTGGAATTCCGGCAAGAATAGCCGCCTCAGCAAGTGTGAGATTTTTGACATCCTTCCCAAAGTAGAGCCTTGCTCCTTCCTGGATTCCATACGCTGTAGATCCATATCCAACTTCATTCAAATACATTTCTAGGATCTTATCTTTGGAAAATGCCTTTTCGATTCTTACTGCAAGGACAATCTCCTTTAACTTTCTGGTAAGCGTTTTTTCGGGGGTCAAAAGGGTGTTTTTTATAAGCTGTTGAGTTATTGTTGAACCACCTGTTAGTTCACCCTTTTTGATGTTTTTGTATATTGCCCTTAGGATTCCCCTTAAAGAAAAACCATGATGATTGTAAAACTCTGCATCTTCAATGGCTAAAGTTGCTAGGATAACGTGCCGGGGGATTTCAGACAGTTGTATTGGAGTTCTGTTGTAATCCTTGTAAACTGTGTATAAAAGTATTCCATTTCTATCATAGATCTTTGTGGAGGAGGGGGGTTTTCGAGTATTAAGATTTTCGGCGGTAGGGAGGTCTTTGAGGATAAGTTTCCAAAATAGGAAAGAAGGCATAAGCAGTAAGGTAGCTAGTAACAAAAGAAGAATAAAGTAGGGGCGAATTTTTACTTTCTTTATGACTTTTAATTTTTTGGCTCGACCTCCTTTTTTTGGTCGGATAGCCGCATCTTGCAGGGTTTTGTAAATTTTTTTGGCAATTCTGGCGGGAAAGATTAGGATTCTTAGTAGGTAAGCTAGCAGAATTTCAGTTACTTTCCGCACAAAGCCGATGGTTCTGGTTGCCCGAGAGAATATTTTTTGTTTTCCTTGTTTGAGGAGACTAATCGTAATTTTGAAGCGCCTGATTAGGTGTTTGGGGAGATCAAGTGTTATTGTTAGAAAGAGACTTATTGTATAGTTTATGAGGTTTTTGGCAACCGTTCTCACAAAGTATCCTGTAATAAATGATGCAAATACTAAGGCAACAAGAAGAAAATAGAATGGCTTTCCAATAAGCGAGATCAGCCTTAGTATAAATTTAAGGCCTTGAAAGATTTTTTTTAGGGTCAGGTATTCATTTGTCTTACTTGCAGTCACTGATTTTATATACCTATATTTTATCAGAGAGCGAGACTATTATTAAGAAGTATTATTGACAGTATTTCTAATTAGGGTTATCTATATAAAACTCTGCCTCAGAATCGTAAATTTTTAGGCTTGATATCATTTTGTTTAAATTATTGACCTCTTCTGGCAGGCTAGTTGTAGCAACAAGCTTATATAGCCAACCGCCTTTTTTTACAAGAATGGTGGTTATCACCTGGTCTTGAGTCTTGGACTCAATCTCAAAAGCCGCGAAGTTTGAAATGTGGGTCTTCTTTAGCTTAGTATTTTGGTCTAATGCTACCGTCTCATTAGGGGAGATATCTTTTGTTTTTGTTTGGTAATAAGCAAGCACCTCCTGCATTGACCTAACATCTACTAAATCTATTTGTAGAGTTGATACATCTTCACCGGAAATCTTTTGGAATTTGACATTTTCATCAGTACCAAGGGTAATTCTTGAATAATCGTTTGGAACCTCGATACTATAAAAGTATTTTTTATTGGTGTATATTTGGCTTTGTTGGATGGCCTGCCCTGTAAGGGGTGGTTCTTGAACTACCGTTTGGATACTGGGGGGATTGTTTTTCCTCATTTTCAGCCTTAAATAGGCAAAAAAGACGGCAAGGATAATTATTACAGCGACGACAAAGAAAAGTACTTTTAATTTACCTCTTTCTAGTTTCTGGGGAGTTGTGGTTGAATTTTCTGCCTTTATGATAGGTCTTATTCTTTGTTTTTTAATCGCTGGGGCCGTGGAATCTTCTAAAGGTTGCGGCATATCTCTAGCATCTTTATCCATCAACCTATATTAACACACTTATGGTTGGTCCTTCTTAATTGGATAGCTTATTGTGGCAGATTGAGATGCAATTGGTATTTGACAGTCAAGACAGACCATTGACCCCAGAGGGTCAAAAATGACGTTTTGAGATCTTGTCTCTATGTTTTCTGGAGGTGTCGAATCTGAGGCAAAAGCTCCAGTTGTTTTATCAAACTTGATATCTACTCGTGAGGTGTTAGGTTCTGATGGAACGGTGCCTGCGAGGAAATATTCATATCTTGTCGGGCAATTATCGCTTACTCCTGCGATAGGTATTGTTCCGGTGGTTGTACAAATTTGTGCACCTACCACACTTTTAGGCTGGGAAGGATAAGCGTGCCCTGAGTCTTTGGGGCTATATTTCCCCTTTTCGGCAGCATCTAATGCATATTTTATTATCTTGTTCCAAATGGGGGAAGCTCCGGATACTCCTGACACAGCTCCTCTCATTGGGGTATTATCATTGTTGCCGACCCAGGTGAGAACAAGAATATGTGGAGTATAACCTATTGTCCAGTTATCCTTGAAGTCATTTGTGGTACCTGTCTTTACTGATACTTCACTGTGTCCTTTGACATTGAGATATGAGCTTTCTCCAAAAACCATAGATCTTGAACCGTTGTCGGACAAGATGTGGGACACGATGTAGGCTACATCTGAATCAACGACTCTTTCACCAGATAGCTCCATTTCTTGAAAGTTATTCTCTTTTAATACATTTCCTCTCCAGTCCTCGATCTTGATTATTGGGTTTAGGTCCTGGCGAATGCCACTATTTGCAAGGACGGTAAATGCAGTTGCCATTTCAAAGGGTTTGACTTCGCCTCCTCCAAGAGTAAGAGACAGACCATAGTTATTTGGGTCCTTGAAGGATGAGATCCCCAGTTTATTTGCAAAGCTTATAAAATTATCAATGCCATTTAGAGCCAGAACCCGGACAGCTGGCACATTAAGGGAGTTTGCTAGGGCATATCTTGCTTGGATTGCACCTCTGTACTGTCCATCGTAATTTCTTGGGCAATATTCCTTTTGTCCAGCAACCTTAAAGCAGGTTGGAATATCAGCCAAAACAGTAGAGGCAGTGATCTTTTTATCCTGGATTGCTAAAGCATAATTGATTGGCTTTATCGAGGATCCTGGCTGGCGGTTTGCGAAGATAATATTTACCTTTCCGTCCTCGTCGGTTGCATCGTAGTCTTTTGAACCAACCATTGCAAGGATCTCGCCACTTTTTGGTCTCACAACTAAAGCTGCACCATTACCGACTGAGTATTTTTTGAGCTTTGCCACCTCAGTGGCCACAGCATCTTGGGCAAAATTCTGAAGCTCAAGATCTAAAGTGGTAGTTACTCTAAGTCCTCCCCGCTCAACGGTTTCCTCCCCGTATTCTTCGGATAAGATCTGACGTACCCAGAGAGAGAAATGTGGTGCCAGCAACCCTTTTTGCTTGGAGTAGGTGAGAGGCTCCTCTTCCGCCTTTTTTGCATCTTCTTGGGAAATGTATTTGTCTTCTACCATCCTCTGAAGAACTAGCCTTTGCCTTTCTTTTGCATATTCAGGGTGTGCGCCAAATGGGGAATATGTAGATGGAGCGGCCGGAAGACCCGCTAAAAGTGCTGCTTCTGCAAGACTTAGGTCATAAGCGCTTTTGCCAAAGTATAGTTCGCTTGCAGCCCCGATTCCATAGGCTGTTGATCCATAAGGAATCTGATTTAGATATAGTTGGAGTATCTGATCTTTATTGTATATGGATTCGACGATTAAGGTAAGCACAAATTCCCGAATTTTCCTTTTGATTGTCCTTTCTGGAGTCAGGAGTGTATTTTTGACAAGCTGTTGAGTTAGCGTGGAACCTCCTTCAAGTTTTCCTTTGAAGATGGTTTTATATATAGCCCGTGATATGCCTGTTATTGAGACACCATAGTGTTTGTAGAAGTCTTTGTCCTCAATGGAGATGGTTGCTTGTTTGACATAGACGGGCAGACGACTGATTTCAATTGGTGTACTTCTCTTGTCTGCATAAATCTCGTATAGCAAATTTCCGTTTCGGTCAAATATTTTTGTGGATATTGGTACCCCTTCTTCGCTAAGTTTTGTAGGCAAGGGCATATCCCAGAATAGCCATGTTGAAATTAAAAGTAAGGTTCCAAAATATAGTATTTTCTTGATTATACGGATTTTTTTCTCAACAGGACTTTGGCTCCTGTTTTTCTGACGGCGTACCTTTTTATTGGTTTTCTTGTATGTCAACTTGAAAATTGATACCAAAAGGTTATTTGCCGCCTTTTTTGAAGGTTTCTTGAGGTAAGTACTTTTTCTGGTCATCTTCTTACACCCAACAGCCTTGAGCCTATTAAAAAGTTATCTGGGATTGCTTTTCGTGGCTGAGGGTGTATTGCAATTATACCAGCTAATATTGTACATTGGTAACTGCAATAACTTGTTTGTTAGGTGCATATAATTAGTCGGATGCCAAACACTAAAAAGTCTAGCAAAAATACCTCCAAAATTAGGCTGGCAGCAACTTTGACTGAAGGATGGGGGGTGGCATCAGCCAGAAGTGCCGTTATTGCGGGGACAATCATTTTACTTGTGGCCCTTTCATTTTTTTCTTATTTGGTTTGGATAACTG
>QZGF01000018.1_pt1 | contig 32664 bp, 26 predicted proteins | sample 1990021 | NCBI WGS metagenome assembly QZGF01 (sample SAMN10076523, study PRJNA491371) | Subsurface metagenome, whole genome shotgun sequencing project. | isolation source: subsurface fracture fluid from borehole BE326-BH2 | place: South Africa: Beatrix Gold Mine | collected 2015-06-18 | reverse complement strand
TCCGGCACTGGAAGTGATTTTGCAAAGTTCGGGGCACCCTGTAGGGGTGAAAGGGTTGCCAAGTATAATCGTCTTCTTAGCATTGAGGCTGAGCTTGCTTCTGGGCAAAAGTAGTTTCTAAGCTTATACTGGTTCTAATAATATGGCATTTACACCTAGGTTTGTTATTCTTTCGATCCTTGATGGCTGGGGAATTGCACCTCCGGGAGCTGGCAATGCGATAACACTGGCTAGTACTCCGAATATGAATAAATTTATGGCCCAATACCCACATACTGAGCTTGAAGCTGCAGGACAAGCTGTAGGCCTTCCAAGAGGTGAGGATGGCAACACCGAGACTGGTCACATAAATTTAGGAGCAGGCAGAATTGTTTATCAGGATCTAGAAAGGATAAATATGTCAATTTCGGATGGCACTTTTTTCAAGAATGAGGTTTTTCTTTCTGCAATAGATCACGCCCGCAAAAACGGATCAAATGTTCACATAATGGGGCTTGTTGGTAATGGGGGGGTACACTCAAACCTCAACCATCTGTATGCGTTGATTCACCTAATGTCCATAAATAATTTTGATAGAGTATTTTTACATCTTTTTACCGATGGGAGAGACTCGCCCCAGACATCTGCAAAAGCAATACTTGCAAATATTGAAATACTTCTTAGAAAAGAGAAGGTGGGCAAAATTTCCTCAATAATGGGAAGGTATTGGGCTATGGATAGAGATCAGAGGTGGGATAGAACAAAAAAAGCGTATATGGCATTGACACATGGGGAAGGACAAGTATCTGAGGGCTTTACACAAGCTTTAGAGAGTTATTACTCACAAGGCATAACCGACGAGTTTATTGAGCCAACCCTTTTTAAGGATTCCCAAGGCAAACTTAATTTAATAAAGGATGGTGATAGTGTAATCTTTTTTAACTTTAGAGTAGATAGACCGCGTCAATTAAGCAAGGTCTTCATTTTTGACGATTTTCAAAAGGCAGCTGTAGATACAGATAGTAATCCTTATAAGAAAGCACCAACAGACACGCTGAATACACGGATATTTGACAGAGGAAGAAAGATCAAAAATCTATTTTTTGTCACTATGACAGAGTATAGTAAATCATTGACCAAAGAGGGAGCTAAGGTTGCTTTTCCTCCTGAAGTTGTAGATATGCCATTAAGCCAGGTTATATCAATAAATGGTTTTAGGCAATTAAAGATTACAGAATCCGAAAAGGAAAGATTCATCACTTTTTATTTCAATGGATATCGTGAACTTCCCTTTCCTCTTGAAGAAAGAATCATAGTTCCCTCTAGCAAGGTTCCAACGTACGATCAGATTCCTCAGATGAAAGCACAGGAAATAACTAAACTCCTGCTTGATAATGTAGTAACTGGAGATTATAAATTTGCCCTTGTTAATTTTCCAAATGCTGACATGGTAGGCCACACGGGAAATATAGGCCCCACTGTCAAAGCTATTGAGACAGTTGATATGCAGTTAGGTATAATTGCTAATTTCGTTCTTGCTTATGACGGTGTATTGGTAATAACAGCCGACCATGGCAACGCTGAAGAAATGATAAATATTATTACTGGTGAGATAGATACCGAACATAGCACAAACAACGTTCCGTTTATATGTGTCTGTAGGCCTTTTTTTGGTAAGTCACAGAGGCTAAGGGCCGGAATTCTGGCAGATGTTGCACCTACTATCCTTAATTTGATGAAATTGCCAGTTCCGGGCGCAATGACGGGCAGAAATCTTCTTAAAGAGGTTCTGTAACATTATTATGAAGTATATTTTCTGATTAAGCCGACTACTTTTCCTTGGATAGTTACGTTTTTGACAAATATTGGAGACATAGATGAATTTGCCGGTTCGAGTCTTATTCGAGTAGTCTCTTTGTAAAATCTTTTGAGTGTTGCCATGCCGTTGTCCAACAGAGCCACTACAATATCACCATTTTCAGCATAGTCTGACTGTTCAATGATGACATAGTCGCCGTCGCGAATTTGTTCTTCTATCATCGAGTCGCCCTTTACCTTAAGAACGTATGTGCGCCTTTTTCCTGATAGAAATGAGCTTGGGATTGGAATTGTTGAATTAGGATCAGTGAATGGTTCAATTGGAGATCCAGCGGCAATGAACCCCAATATTGGAACTTCAACTTCTCTTTCACCTATGATGGGGTTATCATCGATAATTTCTATTGACCTTATTTTACCGCCTTTTCTTTTGATTAATTTCTTTTGTTCCAATGTGATTAAGTGTTCGTGTACAGTAGCAAGTGAACTTACCCCAATTGCATCTGCAATCTGACGAAGAGTTGGAGCCGAGCCATTAGATTGAATATATTGCCTAATAAAGTCAAGTATTTGAGACTGTCGTTTGTAAATTATTGGAGCCATTTTATCACTATAATATATATACAAACATAACCCGAACATGTCAATATGTAATTTTTGGGTTTTATTCATTTCTTTTTTGAAGAATTTTCGGTTAAAATAGTTAACTATGAAAAACTTTAGACTTGGAACAAACTATAAACTAATTGATGAACAAAAAAAGGCAGTAAAAAGATTGTCGTCAAATATTTTGTCAGGTGTTAAATATCAGGTCCTTGTTGGAGTTACTGGTTCAGGCAAAACATTCACTATTGCCAACGTGATAGAAAAACTAAACATGCCGACTCTCATTTTATCCCACAACAAAACATTAGCAGCCCAGTTGTATCAAGAATTTAGAGATTTCTTTCCTGGAAATGCTGTCTCTTATTTTGTTTCATATTATGACTACTATCAGCCAGAGGCTTATATCCCATCTACAGATACCTATATTGAGAAGGATTCCGATATAAACGAGCTTATTGATAAGTTAAGACTTAACACAACAGCAAATTTATTAAGTAGAAATGATGTGATTGTTGTTGCATCAGTTTCGTGCATATACAACATTGGTTCACCTAATGAATATGAAAAATTTACACTTGAGCTTGAGATTGGTTCTAGTCTTTCTCGAGAGAACCTAATTGAAAAGCTGATAAGTCTCCAGTATGAAAGAAATGACTTTGATTTCAAAAGAGGCACCTTCAGGATAAGAGGAGAAAATATTGATATTTTCCCGGCTTATAAGGATGATGCAATAAGAATTAGATTATCTAGAAACCAGGTAGAATGTCTGGAAGTATTTGACCCCATAAGCGGTCAGGTGGATCAGAAAAAATCTCAGGGATTAACAAAGATGGTCCTTTACCCAGCAAAGCATTTCATTGCTGATCCCGAAAGACTTGATACTGCCCTAAGGCAGATAGAGAACGATTTAGAAGCAAGGGTTAGTGAATTTATGTCACAAGGCAAGTACCTTGAGGCGCAAAGAATTTCACAAAGAGTTAAGTATGATTTAGAGATGATAAGGGAAATAGGGTATGTCAAAGGTATAGAAAATTATTCAAGATATTTTGACGGAAGAAAGGCGGGAGAGGCACCATTTACGCTTCTTGATTATTTCAACAAGTCGTTTTCTGATAAATGGCTTTTAGTTGTAGATGAGAGCCATATTACATTTCCACAAGTCAGAGGGATGTATGCAGGAGATATTTCAAGAAAAAAAACCTTGATAGACTATGGATTTAGATTGCCGGCTGCATTAGACAATAGACCATTGACTTTCGATGAATTTTTAAGGAGAATTCCACGTTTTATTGCAACAAGTGCTACTCCAGATGAGTGGGAACTCAGTATGGCCAAAAAAGAGGGAGTTGTTGAACAATTGGTTCGTCCAACGGGCATTCCCGACCCAATTGTAGAAATAAGACCAACCTCTAATCAAGTAACTGACGTCATTGAGGAAATAAAAAAAACTGCAAAGAAAGGGCAACGTACTCTGGTCACAACTCTTACAAAAAGAATGGCTGAAGAGCTGTCAAAATTTCTTCAAGAAAAGGGCATTGTAGTCAATTATCTACATTCAGATATTGAGACGCTTGAAAGAAGTACTATTTTAGATGATTTGAGACGTGGAAAGTACGACGTAATTGTAGGAGTAAATTTACTAAGGGAGGGTCTTGATCTTCCAGAGGTTTCTCTTGTTGTGATCATGGATGCAGATAAGGAAGGATTTTTGCGAAGCAAAGTGAGTCTAATTCAAACAATGGGTAGGGCAGCTAGACACTTGGAAGGACGAGTAATTCTCTATGCTGACACGATAACTAAATCTATGAGGGAGGCTCTTGAAGAGATTGAAAGAAGAAGAAAATATCAAATCTCCTATAATAGGCTCCATAAGATAACTCCGACTTCAATAGTCAAACCTATAAGGGAAAAATTAGTTGAGGATGATGTTTCTTTACAGGCTTCATCAAACGTTGTTGTAAATTCATTTTTAGATGTAGATGTCTCTTCCCTTACTCCGGGTGAAAAAAGAAAACTGCTATCTAGATTGCAGAAGGAAATGAAGGTGGCTGCTAGTAATCTTGAGTTTGAGCTGGCTATAGAGATCAGAGAAACCTTAAAAAGAATTAAGGAAAGTCTTTAGTCTTATTTGTTATACTGATTGGCCACAATAAGGTCTGTGGAGGAAGTATCATGGAAAAATTTATAAAAATTCGAGGGGCAAGACAGCATAACTTGAAAAATGTTAATATTGATATCCCTAAAAATAAGTTAGTTGTGTTTACGGGTGTATCTGGAAGCGGAAAGAGTTCTTTGGCATTTGATACTATCTATGCAGAAGGCCAAAGGCGTTACGTCGAGAGCTTGTCAACTTATGCTAGACAATTCCTTGGGATAATGGAAAGGCCTGATGTTGATTTTATAGAGGGCCTTTCACCTTCGATATCTATTGATCAAAAAACTACTTCCAATAACCCAAGGTCAACTGTAGGAACAACTACTGAGGTTTACGATTATCTTAGGCTTTTGTTTGCAAGGGTAGGACATCCTCATTGTCCAATTTGTGGTAGGGAGATTTCCAATCAGAGTGCTGATGAAATTAAGGAAGCAATTCTTGAAATTATAAAAGGCTACCTATCAGTAAATCCTGCTATTCGTCTTTTAATCCTTTCTCCTGTTGTAAAGGATAAGAAGGGTGAGTTTTCCATGCTCCTTGCAAACTTAAAAGCGAAAGGGTTCTCTTCTGTACGTATCGATGGAAAGATTTATCTATTATCAGACGATTTAAACTTAATAAGGACTAACAGACATAATATTGAAGTAGTTATAGACAAGTTGTCTTTTTCACTGAAAGACTTTAGGGACAAAATATTTCATGCAAATCTCGAATCAAGAATTCTAACTGATATTGAGCAATCTCTCGAAATCTCAGATGGATTATGTATAGCATCAATCGTTTCAGATAGCTCACTTGAAATGCCCACCAATCCTAAGGAATTTGATGACCATCTTTTTAGTCAGAGATTTGCATGTCCTATCGACAATATTTCTCTAGATGAAATAGAACCGAGAACCTTTTCATTTAATTCCCCACACGGGGCTTGCAAAAAATGCTCAGGGCTGGGTCATCTTCTGAAGGTGGATACATCTACTCTATTTTCTTGGGAACTGTCGATAATGGAGGGTGCAATACTACCTCTTTCAAATGCTTTACAAACAGATAGTTGGTTTACAAGGCTTTTTTTCACTTTTTGTGAAGAGAATTCAATTAATACAAAAATTGCACTTAAAAAGTTAGATAAGGAAAAAATAAAAATGCTTCTTGAAGGTACGGGCGACAGGATTTATGAAGTGGTAGGTACGAACCGGTTTGGGAAGTTAACTAAAATTTACGAGACTTTTAATGGTATTGTCAGCTTGCTTGAGGAAAGGTATCAAAATACATCTTCTGATGCTGTCAAAGAGCACACAAGGCGCTTTTTTAGTGAGTTTGTTTGTGATGAATGTGGCGGATCTCGACTGAGAAAAGAAGCTCTTGGAATTACTATAGATAAAAAGTCAATAAATGATATTGTCTCAATGCCAATAAAGGACGCTCTTAAATGGATAAGTGATCTTCAAAATGGACCTATACTAAATCAACGTGAGCAGGAAATAGCAAGGCCTATATTAAAAGAGATATACACTCGTATTAGATTTCTATATGAAGTAGGGCTTGGCTACTTGACGCTTTCACGGTCCTCATCTTCTTTGTCAGGCGGAGAGGCTCAAAGAATTAGACTTGCGAGTCAGATAGGTTCGGGGTTAACCGGCGTGTTGTATGTACTAGATGAGCCTACTGTTGGTCTTCACCAAAGCGATAATGAGAAACTTATAATGACTTTGTTTCACCTTCGGGATTTGGGAAATACCGTTATCGTTGTCGAACATGATGAAGAGATGATAAGATCATCCGATTTTGTAGTAGATTTTGGTCCCGGTGCAGGAAAATATGGAGGGGAAATTGTGGCTAGCGGAAGCCCCAGAGATATCGAAGAACATAAAAAATCAATTACTGGACAGTATCTAAGCGGTAGGAAAAAAGTCTTTGTAGGTGGTAAACAGGAGAGGACAGATAATGCTGGGTCACTAATTATAGAAGGCTGTTCTAAATTTAATCTAAAAAATATAACTGTAACATTTCCACTATCAAAACTGGTTGTAATAACTGGAGTTTCAGGATCAGGCAAATCAACACTCCTAGTTGAAACTCTATTTCCGGCTCTGCGTAGCCATTTAAGTAGATTCCCTCAAGCTAGCAAATTAGGCTACCGCAGACTTATTGGAGGAGATAATATAGAGAAAGTGATACTTATTGACCAATCTCCCATTGGCCGTACCCCGCGCAGTAACCCCGCAACCTATACGAAAATATTTGACCTAATAAGAGATATCTTTGCCCAGACAAGGGATGCGCGCATACTTGGATTTAAAAAGGGAAGGTTCTCCTTTAATGTAAGAGGCGGACGTTGTGAAGCATGTGAGGGGCAAGGAGAAACAAAAATTGAAATGCAGTTTATGAGTGATATTTGGATAAAATGTGAGGTCTGCAATGGCAAAAGATATAATAGCCAGACACTAGAGGTTGTTTACAAAGGTAAGAATATATCGGAAGTGCTTGAGATGACGGTTGACGAGGCTGTTGACTTTTTTCATAACCATCACTTACTGCAGAGTAAGTTACAAGTACTAAAAGATGTTGGTCTTGGGTATATTCAGCTTGGACAGCCCGCTACTACATTATCGGGCGGAGAGGCACAAAGAATTAAACTTTCCGCGGAGTTAATGAAGAAAGAGGGCGGAAGAAATGCGTATATACTTGACGAGCCAACAACGGGGCTTCATTTGGATGATATTCAAAAGCTTTTGCAAGTTCTCAAAGAATTGGTAAGAAGAGGCAACAGTGTCTTTGTGATTGAACATAATCTAGATGTAATCAAAAATGCCGATTGGATAATTGATCTTGGTCCAGGAGGAGGAGATGAAGGAGGAAGAATAGTAGTAGAAGGAACAGTTACTGATCTATTAAGTAATGAAGCCTCCCTAACAGGGAGATATCTTAGGAGACATATGCAGAAAAAATGAAAAGTTTATTGTATTTATTGATTTTTTTTATACTCATTTTTTTATTGGTCCCAGGTGTGGTTTATGCTGACGATTTTGATGTCAAACTTGTTGCCACGTATAAAATTAACAGCCAGGGAGAATTATCTGCAAATTTTAGCTACTCAATAGAAAACTTAAAGGCTGAGGTAATGATGGATGAATTTCATGTAAATTTTGTCCATTTAGACCCTGTAAATATTAGTGTCCAAGAGGGCAATAAAAAATTAAGTTTTACAACCAGTAAGGAACAAAATTCTATTTACCTAAAAGTGCTTTTTGATGATAAGGTCTATGGTTTGGGAAAGAAGAGGTTGTTTGAAATAAATTTTGATGAGAAGAACATTTCAAAAAAGACTGGAAATATTATAGAAGTATCAATACCTAAGTTGAATGCTGATGATTTAGACAGTTTTGAGAGTGTGCTTGTCCTTCCAGCAACTGTTGGCCCGCTTGCCTATATACGTCCCGACACGTATACAAGCTACAAGAATGAGGATAGCATTGTCTACCGTTTTGAAGGGAAGGATGTCAGCCAAACAGGTATAAATGCTACATTTGGGGAATTTCAAATTTTTGATTTCACCTTGAACTACAATATAGAAAACACGGCAGCCAATTGGAGTGATATTGATGTTGCTGTTCCTCCTGATACTGCTTACCAGAGGATATTTATAACAAACAGTGATCCGTTGCCAGTTGGGTCAAGGGTGGATAATGATGGTAACTGGATTTTTTCTTATCGGTTAGCTCCATTTGAGAAGAAAACCGTGACTCTACAGGGTTCAGCTCAAGTTTTTTCATATCCGAGAAGTTTGGCAATTCCTCCACCACAATCAATTATTAAAAACTTAAGTAATACAGATTATTGGCAAGTAGATTCTTATCCGATTAAGGAACTAGCAATGGATCTTAAAACGCCTGAAAGAATTTATGATTATGTTGTTAAAAATCTTAAATACGATTTTAGCAGGGTGGACGGTAGCCCAAATCGTCTTGGAGCAACAAAGGCTCTAAGTGCGCCATATAGTGCACTATGTACGGAATTTACCGACTTGTTTATAGCAATATCTAGATCAGCCGGAATTCCTGCAAGAGAAATTCAGGGATATGCATATACTCAAAATAGTAAGACCCAACCCCTCTCTTTAGTAAGTGATGTGCTCCATGCCTGGCCTCAATATTGGGATAGCGACAGAAGAGCTTGGATATCGGTAGACCCTACCTGGGAATCTACTACGGGGATAGATTATTTTAATAAGTTTGATATGAATCATCTTGCATTTGTGATACATGGTGAGGATGATAGGTATCCTCTGCCGGCCGGTTCATACAAATTCTCGGATAACCCCAAAAAAGACGTATTTGTCCGGTTTGGTGAATTTCCCAGCTCTGAAGAAAAGATAAATATCTCTCACACACTAAAGTCAAAATACAACTTATTTTCTAAAAAATTTGAAATAGCTTTTACAAATAGTGGCAATGTAGCTCTCTATAATTTAGATTATGAGATAAAATATGATAGCACTAATATTAGTGACAAGGGTATAGTTGAGACTCTTATACCATTTGAGAAGTTTGAGAAATCTGTAGATGTTAATTACGGTTTCTTGGCAAAAAAAGCGCCCAAAAAAATAATAGTTTCTTATAGAGATAAATTTTATGAAATTGATACCCAGGCGGATGCTATTGCTATAAGCCAAGTAATATTTTTCTTAGCAAGTATTTTTTTGATACTTCTGGTGTTTTATCTTTTGCATAGAAGAAATGAGGACAGTGATTGATAGAAAAGATATTACTTTTGGGGAATATTCTGAAAGTCAAAGGAAATTTCTAAGGCATAATATAGGCAGTGTTCCAAACCTTCCTGGCGTTTATATTTTTCGAAGTGGGGCAGGGGAAATACTTTATGTAGGCAAATCAATTAACTTAAGAGAGCGTATAAAAAGCTACTTTGGTAAAGTTCTTGGCCCAAAGACCCAAGATCTAGTTAATAAAGTAGATTACTTTTCCTATATTGTAGTAAATTCAGAGGTCGAATCTCTTCTTCTTGAGGCTTTTATTGTTCAGAAATATAAGCCTAAATACAACATCGAGTTAAAAGATGATAAATCTCCAGTGTATATAGCCATACTAAAAGATAAATATCCATATATTGCAACTCTTAGGAAAACTCAAATTCAAAAAGAGAATATCCATGAGGTATTTGGACCATTTATCTCGGTATCAAAAGTTAGAGTGGTTTTACAGACACTAAGAAAAATTGTACCTTTTTCCACTCACAAGCCATCTAAGAAATTATGCTTTTATTCACAACTGGGCCTTTGCAATCCTTGCCCTTCATATATAGAAAGTATAAAAGATGAAAAATTAAAAGAAGATTTGACACGAAAATATATGATGAACTTAAAGCAGTTAAACAAGATTCTAAAAGGAGGCTTCGCGCCCATTAAAAAAGAACTAGTTAAAAGAATAAAGCAAGAGTCAAAAAAATTAAACTATGAAACTGCTATGTACTATAAGGAGAGACTTAATTTTATTGAGCAGATTTCCCAGCCACAAGTTGCACCAAGAGCCTATTTGGAAAACCCCATGCTTATTGAAGATATAATATCCAAGGAATTATCCCAACTAAAAAGTTTAATTTCGAGGTATATTTCTCAACCCAGACTGTCGCGAATAGAGTGTTATGATGTCGCCCACCTTGGTGGATCTTTTGCAACAGCTTCTATGGTTACATTTGTGGATGGATTACCTCAAAAAAATCTTTATAGGCATTTTAGAATCCGACAGCCAAGAACAAAAAGTGATACGGATTCTTTAGAGGAAATAGCAAAAAGACGTATAAAGCTAATTGATCAAATTGGAAAACCAGATTTAATTATAGTTGATGGAGGAAAACCTCAAGTATCTGTATTTAGTAGATTTTTTTATCAGCACGATATCCCAGTTGTTGGAATAGCTAAAGGGGAAGAGAGATTAGTATTTTCAGTAAAAGACAGTGGAAGTGGTGTTTATAAAATAATGAGAATTCCACCTGGTCCTGCACTCAACCTCATCCAAAAAATAAGAAATGAAGCCCATCGTTTTGCAAGAAGATATCACCATCATTTGATTATAAAAAATTTGCTAAAAAACTAGTTTATACGATATATTAAATTAGTGAAGACATTATTTAGACATTTTTTGATTGATACTTTTGCAATCTACATAGCTTCAAGGGTGGCACATGGAATGGTCTTTGGTGAGTCATACAAAACTCTTATCTTAGCTGGTATAGCAATGGCAGGGGTTTCTTTTCTTGCAAAACCAGTCATCAATATTCTACTTTTACCCATAAATTTGGTTACATTTGGTCTGTTTCGTTGGGTCTCGTCAGCACTTGTACTTTACATAATTACACTCTTAATCGACGATTTTAGAATTACTTCCTTTATATTTGATGGTCTAGAAAGTGCTTGGATTTCAATTCCTATGATCCACCTTACAGGTATATTTTCTTATATTGGCTTTTCTTTTATTATTTCAGTTGTTACCTCTTTTTTCTATTGGCTAATAAAATAGATTAGCAGCTAGAACTGTAAATTGTTTAGAAGATCCAGTATAATATAATCAAATGCAAAAGTTACTTATTGTTTTTCAAATTATCATTTCTTTGGTTCTTACTTTTTTTATTCTCATCCAAACCAGAGGAACTGGATTTGGCAGAAGTCTCTCGAATGTCTCCTTTACAAGAAGAGGACTTGAAAGGGTTGTTTTTAAGCTCACTTTCGTATTGGTATTTGCGTTTATTGCAATATCAATTTCACTTCTTTTTGTCTAAGTTAAATGCAAAATTTTCGATACTATTTGCGTCTAGTTTCAGCGTTTTTGGTCAAATTTAGACTTTTCATAATTCTCAGCATAATACTGGGGATATCGACGTTTTTTGTTTTTAATTATATGGCAAAGTTTATTACTCCCCAAAATGAGATCATAGGGCTTGTTGGTAGATATCACTCTGATACCCTTCCGCAAGAAGTTTTGCAAGAAATTAGTCTTGGTCTAACTAAAATCGGGGAGAATAAACAGCCCTTGCCTGCCATTGCAAGAGAGTGGTATTCCGACAATCAGGGTAAAACATGGACGTTTAAAATTAATAAAGATCTAAAGTGGCAGGATGGGACCTCGGTAACCAGCCAGAATATAGTCTATGAATTTTCAGATGTCAAAACTACTACTCCCGATGATGAGACAATTATTTTTAATATAGAAAACAGTTTTTCACCATTTCCATCCATAGTATCAAAACCCGTTTACAAAAAGGGGCTAATAGGAGTGGGTGACTATAAAGTAGAAAAAATTACCTTTTCCTCGCAGTATGTAAAAGAAATTGTTCTAAAAAACAAAAACGGTAAGAAAAAGACTTACAGGTTTTTTCCTACTACAGAAAGTCTAAAAACAGCATTTAAATTGGGCAAAATTGACGTAATCGATGATCTATTGGATCCTGAACCGTTTGATGATTGGAGCACAGCTTCAGTAAAAAGGAGGGTGGAAAAGAATCAAGTTGTAACATTATTTTTTAACACCAAAAGCCAGTTTTTATCGGAAAAAGAGGTGAGACAAGCATTATTTTATGCAATTGATAAAAATTCTCTTGGGGAAAGAGCATACAGCCCTATTCAACCGAATTCATGGGCATACAATCCGCAGGTCAAATCTTATGAGTATGATATCGAAAAAGCAAAAAAGATGCTCTCAGATATCCTAAAAGACAATAAATCCGTTAAAATCAACTTGGTAAGTAGCCCATCCCTTATATCGATAGCACAAAAAATTGTGGATGATTGGAAAAAGATAGGTATCGAGACTACTCTTCTTATTTCTTCGATAATACCGACAGAATATGATGCCTTTCTCACTATTTATGATATTCCTCCCGATCCCGACCAGTATTCTCTATGGCATACTACTCAAACAAGTACGAATATATCTAAGTATTCAAACCCTAGAATAGACAAGCTTCTTGAAGATGGTAGGTCGGTAATAGATATGGAGGAAAGAAAGAAAATATATATTGACTTTCAACGTTTTCTTCTTGAGGATTTGCCCGCAGGATTTATTGTTCACCCTGTCTATTATACGGTTACCAGGAAATAGATTTTACTCAGGCACTTCTATTACATTTCTTCTTTTCTCACGAATATATCCAATCCATTCCTCAAAAATTTCAAGTAGACTCTTAAGTGGTGCCTCAATCAGTATATCAAGGAGAACTGTAAGTACGTTAATTTGCGACAGCCCCCTTGATAAGTAATATCCAAGGTTTAGAAAGGGAAGCGTCACATAACTTAAAAGGTGTGAAAAAATTCCTTCTTTTTCAGGTTCTATTTTAAGCTGTTGCGCTTGATGGCGGATCCTAAAGGCAAATAATAGTACCAAAGAGAGAAAAAAATAAAATACTATAATTGCAAATAAACTATACCCAATTTTAAAAAGCAGTGAGGAAATTGCCCCAAAGACTGCCAAAAAGACAATGATATACATCATAGAAAAGATTTTTGTGAATGAACCGCTGTAACCATCATCAAAGTTTATGAATATTTTCTTTTCTGGACCAGAAAATACTATTTTTTTAATACTATTTACAATTAATTGGGTATTTGCTTTATCGGGAATTTTAATGGATAATCCAATGAAGAACATCATAATTGATGGCAAGACAATGTTAATTGTAAGAGGAATATAATTTATATCTCCATAGAAATATACTTCATAAGGGACTTCCATTAGTAAGGCAAAAAACACCTTAGTTACAAAAATGTAGATAATACTTCGTATAATACCAGTATTGACTCTCTTTGATATGTTTTTGTAGTTGGTGCTACAAACCTCTTCTATTTCATTTTTAAGCTTAGACTTGTTCGAAAGAAGACGAACTAATTTTCCTTTGTTTTTTATAAAAATCTGCCTTAATATCTCAAACGGCGCGTAGTAACCGACAATTTTTCGATAAAGAAGAAGACCTCCATTATAATTTAAGCGGTTTTCTATTTTTTTATGGTACCCGGTGAAGCCATTAATAAATTCGTCCAGTCTTGGGTCATTGCTATCCAAACTATCCCAGTATGGGATATCCCTTTTTAAGAGATAGTATCTCATTATTGCATTATCCGACCTCACAAAAGCCCTATGTACTGCAAGATAAATTTGAATATCTTTTTCATTATCGTCTATGGAGTCAGACTTCCATATACTGTTTTCCTTGACCCAAGAGTAAATAAGATCTATAAAGGCATTTCTGCTGGTGGGGTCAAGAATGTCCTCTATTTCGCTGGAGGCTACTTCAATTATCCATTTTTTGGTCCTCTGTGGCTTGTTATCAATTTCTCCTACAGAATCAAGTATCCTAAGGTATTTGCCAACCGAAATTGCAACTAGAGACAGTTTTACATTGGAAATTGTATTATTTGGAATATATTTTGCCCAGATTAGTTCTCTAATTAGTGCTAAGGCAATTGTATCCTGATTAATACTCGGTCTTAATGCTCCCTTTTCCCAAATCAGCCTTTTTAATATCCTTTCTATTGCGTTTCTCCTTAATAGATGTTCGCCTTTATATTCTATTGTGGTTCTTATTTTTTCATAAAAAATAGCTACGCTGCTTATGACATCACTAACGTTTATATATGTACCTCCCGGGACGGAAACAGGCTTTTCAAATTGATCTATAAAATGACTAATATAAGAGTTGAAATTTGCCGGTTTTTTTAATCCTCTTGCCTTATGGGGCTCTTTTTCATCACCTATATCCGTGGCTTTTTTTTCATTTGTTAAATCTGGATATAAATTAGCAATGATATTATAGTTTGCTCTTTTATAGATTTTATTAGGTTCATTGTCGCTTTTTACCTTGGGCGTGTTGTTTGTGCTCTGATAGATAACTACCATACTATTTGACTATTATATGAGACTGGATATATTATATGAATATGGTTACTTTTTCCAAAGCGTATTCCTATCTTCAAACCATTGATATTACCACTGCGGATCCTTTAGATAAAGTAGCGAAGATGCTTATGGAAGATAATGAAGCTTATGAACGTGCTTCACAGGCTTTAAGAAGAAGATTTGTTCGTGGCGCAGAGCTTGTAGATGCAATAGACCGTCTTGGCAGAAGTACTAGAATAAAAAGAATAAAGATTGGGGGGAAATATAAGTACTATGTCGAAGGTGCCGATGGAAGCTGGAACGAGCCTGAAGAGCGAATCTGGGTTGTAGCTATGTATGCTCTTTGGCAGAGATCCAAAAACAAAGTTTTACCTAAGGCATAAAAAGATTTCCATAATTCCCTTGGCTCCCAAAGAAGTTTGGTTTGTTAAGTAAAGCATCCGCCACTTCCCAAGCGCTCATTTCTTCCGAAATTTCATAATACGCATTTGTATCTACTGTACTGTCTTTCCCAACTTTAATTGAGTTTGCTCCATCGGTCTTTGTATCACGGGAGTGTTCTCAAGTATTAATGGTGAGAATTGCTAGAAATTAAAGTGAATTTTTGAAAAATATAGATGAAACATACCCCAGTATTCGAAGCCAAGCAACTCACGGTGTTAACAAGTTTTTTAAATAATGAAGCTGTTATAATAGATAATGAATTTTAGGAACATCTTACATGGAACAGTGCACAAAGTCCCAGCAGATTTGCAAAAAGCTTTGACTTTGGATGCTAAGGCACTTGCTTTATGGGAAAGCCTCACACCTCTTGCCCGCAACGAATGGATATGTTGGACTACCTTTGTCAAAAAAGAAGAAACAAGAAAGGAGCATGTTAAAAGAGTAATAAATGAGCTAAAAGAAGGGAAGCGCCGACCCTGTTGTTGGAGGGGTTGCCCGCACCGCACAGATAGAGTCTTACATGCTTTTCAAGGCAAAGCGTTTAGATAAGATATATTCTTTGTGCCTTTTGGGCATCTTTTGGTTATAAGCCTTACCCAGATAAGAAGTATAAATCCAATTTTACTTAATTAGTGAAAGCACTGGTACTTAGGGGTTATTGCTCTTTATTTACACAATCAGCTTCTATTTTCATAATTTTCAATGGACCGGTATTTGGATTGAGGTAAACCACCCGCCGCATAATTTCTTTTGTTGATAATTTAGGTGAGTATTGTAATTGACAACCCAGATATTGGAAGAGTTATCACGGCTTTTAGAGCAAGACCAAAACAACTGAAAACTTTATTTAAGATTTCTGGGAAGACCGCCACCCTTCCATCCGAGCTACAGGGGTTGAATCTCCCTGAGACCCTTATGCCAGCTGAGGGCGGGATTTCTGCTCTTCAGAAATCTGAATTTATTATACCACAAAAAGCCAAATCAGAAGCTATATCCCAAACTCCTCTAAAGACGGTGGGGGCGGTGAGCCAAAAATCTAAATTAAAAATTTCACAAGTAAAACCATCAGAAGTGCGTAAAGAGGAATTGTCAAAATTGGGTGTTTCTCCACAACCTCCAAAAACCACTCCAGAAGGTTTCGAATTGCCAACCCAAGGCGTTTCCCAAGGCGGTTCAGGGAATCCTTCCTCTATCAGGGAAAATTATATCAGATATTTACAAGAGTGGTATTGAAGAAGCGAAAACTACTCCAAAAACGAGTTCCCCAAAAGTAAGAATATCGGAGAAGGAAGATATTGTTCAGGTATCCACTGTCCCCAAGGGTCGTAAGCCATTTGAAAATATTATAGCACCACCATTAAATCAATTATTGGTCATTACCAAGGTTTAATTTGGACCTGTCAATCCTTCTTAAGCGATATTTTTTAGTTTTAGCTGGCTAATTGAAATTAGGAGATGGATATTGAATAGATTTTTTGTATTTCCAAAGTTTAAGGCTTATAATCAGACTCACAGATTTTAGATAGTAGATAATTGTGTATATAGAGAGGTGTCCGGCAATAAGAAACAAAATTTCAAGGAATTTGGAGAAACTAGGTGTTCCTTTGAAAATTTCATTTGATATAGATGGTGTGGTCCAGGCAACTTTTCAGCAAGCTTTACTTTGGGCAAGCCACAGGCTTAAAAATTCAATAGACCTTGAGCAACTAGTTACCTACTGGGGATTGAATGAAATATCTCGAAAATTTAGGCTGAGTGAAAAGGATGCACATGATTCTACAAGGAATGCTTTTAATAGGGAAGAAGTATTTCTGAATTCTCCTCCTTTGCCGGGAGCTAGAAGTATACTTGGAATTTTCCAAGAACTTGGGATTCCATATGTTTTTATCTCTTCCAGGCCGGCTGATTTTTTGGAAGCTACAGGAAATTGGTTCGCAAAAGAATTTCCCTGGATTGACAGAAATAATATTTTTTTACGCCGCGAAGAAGGAGAAAGCGGGGGAAGCTTTAAGTCAAGAGTAATAGTTTCTCAAGGAGTGTTATTACATTTTGATGATTCGATGGAAGATGCGCAAGAAATTGTCAGACGGACTCAAGCAAAAATAGTCATTGTTCCCCAACCTCGGAATAGATATATTACTTTAGAACCTGAAGAGCATTCAACAAGAATATTAAATTTAAGATTTAATTCAAAAAAAACGAATTTATGGGCCGCTATGGAGTTTCTTACTTCTGATTGTTTTCTCACCAGTCCAGATATTTGAATATTCAAAAAAGTATCAAGTTTTCAATGTATCTACAGATTTGAATACTTTGACTTCCATTGGGGTGGATGACCGGGATCGAACCGGCAGCCTCTTGCTCCACAGGCAAGCGCTCTAACCGTTGAGCTACATCCACCACTGCATCAATTTTAACAGATTAAACCTATATTGACAAAGTAGTTAAACTAAATCAAAATAAAAAAACAAAATGCCTGTAAAGCCCAAAATTAAAGTTATCACAGAAGAAATTAAGGAAGAAGAACAGACTCAATCAGCATCGACCCCAGCCAGTGAGGTAAATACTGATGAAAAGACTTCAATCCCCGAGTCTAAAATAACCTCTTTTAGTACGCTTGATGTTAACCCTCAACCTATGCCAGAAACACCCCTAGACAAGCCTACAAACCCTGAGAGCTCAAATACTTTGGAAGATAACCAGCAACCTCAAACCAAATCTATATTAGAGGCTGATATAACCCAAGATAAACCTCAACTAGATTCTGAAGATGTAAAAAAATGGTTAAATGATATCCGACCAGATACTTCAAAAGAGATCGAGAAGGGTTCAAAAAACGGGTTTAAGATATTCCTAATCGTATTTCTACTTCTTATTGCTATAGGTCTTGCGGTGGGTGGATTTTTCTATTATAAAAATAGCTCCAAAGTTTCATCCGATAACTCACAAAATGGGGGAGTGCCCACATCACATATAAGCCCAACACCAACCCCTACTCCTAAGCCAACAGAAGAAGCTATAGACCTCAAAAAATATAAAGTACAAGTCTTAAATGGCTCTGGTGTGACCGGAGAAGCCAAAAAAGTTTCAGAGCTATTGGTTAAAAATGGCTTTAGCGCAGCCACCGTAGGCAACGCTTCAAGACAAGATTATACTGATACCATTATAGAAATCAAAGATGGGGTAGCTGAAGAAGTTTTTGAGAAAATTAAAAACAGTCTTGGAGATTCATATGATGTTACCCTATCTGAAAAACCCCTTGAGTCTAAGTCTATTTATGATATAGTCGTAACAATTGGAAAAAGAAAATCCAGCTAGGCTTCTTAATATCTCTATACTGTAATTATCTTGTCTTTTTTAGTAAAATATAAGCTATTGCCGAGGTGGCGGAATGGTAGACGCGCAGGACTTAAAATCCTGTTTCACAAACTGTGAAGTATGGGTTCGACTCCCACCCCCGGCACTAAAAACTAAATCAGCCTCACATATTTAATTATCGGAGTGTGGCTCAGCTGGTAGAGCGCGCGGTTTGGGACCGCGAGGTCCCCGGTTCGATCCCGGGCACTCCGACACGAGAAGGTTATAGAATCACCCAACAGGCAAAAAATTGCACACTTGTGATAGAATAATTTTATGGATAATCCCGGTGAAGATTGTCCTAGAAATTACTATCCGGCAATTAAAATTAATATTAAGTTAATAAGCGCAGAGAGGGTAAAGTTGCTTCTAACAGAAAGCCCTTACATTAGCCTAATCACTAATGATATCGTTGCTGAGAACAATTTCTTTACACACAACCAGTGTCTGCTGGCTTAAAAAGTATGATTAACCTTGCTGTAATATTTGGGGCAAGGTCAGCTGAGCATGAAGTTTCAATAATCTCAGCCGTCCAAGCTCTTGACTGGATAGATAAGAAAAAATATAAGCCGTACCTTATTTACCTTGATCATGACAATAACCCCCTCCTTTGCAAGTGGCCTAGAAAAAAAGATTTAAGCACTTTTATTGAAAAAACTATTAAAAATGATAACAAAATTGAGTTTGTTAAAGGCGGTATAAAAGCAGGAAAACTTTTAAGGAGAATAATAAAAATAGATGTAGCTTTACTGATAATGCATGGTGCATTTGGAGAAGACGGTAAAATCCAGGGACTGCTTGACTTCTATGATATTCCTTACACCGGTTGCGGAGTATCAGGAAGCGTCTTGGGCATGGATAAAGTTTTATCAAAAGAATTGTTTGCTGAAATAGATCTACCTGCATGCCCCTTTGTTTGGTTCTGGGACAATGAATTTGAAGAAAACAAAAAAAAGACAATAAAAACGATTGAGAAGAAATTAAAATATCCAATATTTGTAAAGCCAGCAAACTGTGGTTCAAGCGTAGGTATAACTAAAGTAAAAAACAGAAACGAATTGGAAAAAGCTATTAAAAAAGCTTCTAAATTCGACCATAAAATTCTACTCGAGCAAGGTATTGAGCAATCAGTTGATATCAACTGTGCGGTTATGGGAGGCTATGAATTAAAGACTTCTGTTTGCGAACAGCCTATTATTGAGGATGAATTCTTATCTTTTCAAGAAAAGTATTTGAAAGGGGGAAAGACAAAAGGAATGGCCGGACTTTCAAGAATAGTACCTGCTCCTATCCCAGACAATATTTCCAAAAAAATTCAGGAGGCCGCTAAAATAGCATTCAGAGAGATTGGTGCCTTTGGAATGGCAAGAATTGATTTTCTTTATCAGCCAAAAACAAAAAAATTCTATATAAATGAAATAAATACAATACCTGGATCTCTGGCCTTTTATCTGTGGCAAGCAAGTGGTGTTGAACCAAAGAAAATGCTAGACGAAATGGTATCCATTGCGCTTGAAAGGAAGAAAGAGAACGCGTCAGTATCTTTTTCATTCAGAAGCAAGATTCTCGAGAAAACAAAGCTTTAAAAATAGTGATCCGGCAACTCGTTTTCAATTAAAATAACTGCTGGTGGTCTAATATGCGGCATAAGCCAATCCTGAATGTTGCTTTTACTGTCTGCAAACAAAATTTTTAGATCTTTATTTTTAGCTGAATTTGCTCCTCTCCACAAAGCCTTCTTATTTGTATCCCCAACAATCACAAATATGTCTACAAAATTAGCAGCATATTGTGCTGCCTCAAAGTTCAATCTGTACTGCTCTTTTCCAAGCTCTATCATGCCCGGCGTTATCAATATTTTCTGCCCTTTGTAACCTTTGAGCTTGTCAACAGCTCTCTTAAAACCAAGAGGATTTGAATTATAAGAATCATCAATTACCAAAATATTTTTGTTTTCTTTCTTTTCCTCAACTCTATGGGCAACACCTGGAAAATTTCCTAATCTTTCTCTTATATCTTTCAGACTAATTTTCATAGATGAGCCTATTTTTTCTATCGTCTTATCAAAATCTATAAAACTATGGGATAACTTTGGAACAAAAAGATTGTTCTTATCCGAAATAAAAGGAATTAACTCCGATTTAGCTTCTTTTATATTTTTCAAGCTTCCAAACCGCTCAAGATGCATCCAGCCAAATATTGTTATTGCGCCATAATCAGGTCTAACAAGCTCGCATATTTTTCTTATTTCTCCTTTTTTATAGGCTCCAGCTTCCACAATAAGAACTTGGTGTTTTTTGCTCAAATTCTTAAGAATCAGGGAGGCTATTCCTACCCTTGTATTGATATTTCCAGGGGTTTTAAGAACATCATATTTTTTCTCAAGAACAAAAGACAGCTTTTCCTTAAATGTAGTCTTACCGTAACTACCTGTAATAACCATCCTTTTAAGTTTTGGGTGGAAATACAACTTTACCTTTGCTAAAAATACAATAATCTCTTCCAACAACTTAAAAACAACTCCTATTATCTTATTTGACACTCCGACAGCCTTTTCTTGACCTAAAAATGGCAGAAACAGTAAAGAGACAGGGAGAGTTAGAATAATTCTGGGCGTAAAAAATAACTTTTTTTTTCTTTCCTCAAGAAAGTCAATCTTATTTTTTTCAAGCCATTTGTAATATCTTCCTGTTTGATACTCTTCAAGCTGCAAAAGATAGAGGAGTTTCCTTAAATTTTTCATAATTTTTTTACAAAACTATCTATAAGATAGGCTACTTTTTGGGGGTTATCAATAAAAGGAAAGTGACCAGCATTTTTTATTACTTTAACAGAAGAATTTCTAATAAGGCTATTTATAAGATAGGCGTCTTTAACTGGCAGTTCTTTATCTTTTTCTCCCCACAAGATTAATGTGGGAATTTCTATTTTCGTAAAATCACTTCTTAAATCCTCCTTAACTATATTCTTAAAAACAGGAAGCATTACTCCTGCTTCTTTGTAGTCTCGACTCAGTAATAATTCCCTAAATTTGCGAAAAAACGAAACCTTCTTTAGAAAAGGCAGAAATGGATAATAAAATCGAGGATGTGGTATTCCAGAGGAGGAAATAAGTATCAAGCCTTTTAACAATTGCGGGGAACGGCTAGCTACCAAGCTGGCAACTTTTCCACCAAAGGAATGGCCTATCAAGACAACATTTGAGATCTTTCTTCTCTTGATCCATAAATAAATTAAATCCGCGTAATGACAAGAATTTCTTAGACTAGGATTAAATTGCGATTTTCCAAAACCTGGCATATCCAGCATATAAATCGTATATTTCCGATAAAGGTGGGGAATAAGGCTTAAAAAAGACTTTCCGTTATGCTGCCAACCATGGAGGAAAATTAGAGTTGTTTTTCCCTTTCCAAAAGAAATAAAGTAAATATTGTTTTTCACAGCCAAATTTTATCATAGATTGTTGATCAAATAAGATAAAACAAATATAATATAAGCACATTAAGCGGGATTAGTTGAGCGGTTCAACAGCTCCCTTCCAAGGAGCAAAGACGGGTTCGACTCCCGTATCCCGCTCCCGAGCATAAGAACCAAAGAATTAATTTGGAGAATAGATTCTGATTATCGAAATAGAAACTCTTCAGAAGGCCAACCATTAGATCCACTCTTTTGATCTGTCAGAAACATTAAAACTTGTAAAAGGTTCTTGTGAAGACAACTCCAATCTCCATCTTTCTTTTCCTAAATATAATGGCTGTCGCATCTATCAAGGCCAAATTGAAAGAGAGTCAAATGGAATGTGGTATGTTAGATTTGAGGTTCAACTTGTCGATAATCAGCCGCATTACACTTCTGAATGGGAGATTGAATTTTCGAATACAGTCAGTTTACGCGGAACAGGCATATGCAAACCAACACCACATAAGTTTGTTGCTATGCAGTTTTTATATGAAAAGCTACGCTCGAGAAGTCCCGAGCCTTTTGAGGCGTATTGGTCAAAAGATAATTTGCCAGGAAGGCTAGCGGAATTAAGACAAGTTGTTGTATCCAATGTCAACCGTGTTTATACTTTTACATCTCCCACCAAACCTAGTCGTGGTTCTCAAGTGGCAGTGCCAGAGGCAGATTTGACATTGCCAGTCTATTTTGAAGACGCCTACAAACAACTTAACTTTTCTAGATAATTTCTCTTATTTAGTGTCAAATTCTAATTAACCTTTTCTATCTCTGAAAAAAATTTCCCCTTTGCAAACTCCGTTATAAGAAAATAAAGCACAAGATCCCCAAAGATCAAAAGCCATATAATAGAGGACAAAGATTCAAACTGAAATAATCGCCAGCCCAAAAATGGCATAAATATCACAAAAATTATCGATGCAATGCTTAGCACAATCAAGGATTTGGAAGGCCTACTTTTGTAGAAAGGGAGCCTAGTTCTAATGACAAATGTAACGAGTATCTCAGAGATAGATGACTCAACAAACCAAGCTGTTCTAAAAACTTGAGGCGGAGTATTCAAAAAAAAGATCATTGGCACTATAAGCATTAAATCAAAAAATGAACTAACAAAGCCATACAAAATCATAAATTTCATAATATAATTGATGTTCCAACCTCTGGGCTTTTTAAGCAAATCGCTATCGACATTATCAGTTGCTACCGCAAAAAGGGGGATATCACTTACAAAATTATTAAGAAGTATTTGGCTCGGAAGAAGTGGAATAAACCTAATGAAAAGGGATGAAACCGCAACAGTGAACATATTCCCATAATTTGCTGAGATTGTATTTAAGATATATTTCATTATATTTGCAAATGTTTTCCTTCCCATTTCAATTCCAACAGACAGTACATTAAGATCTTTTTGCAAAAGCACAATATCACTCACATCTTTTGTAATATCCGTTCCACTATCTACAGAAATGCCAACATCGGCTTCCCTTAGTGCACCAACATCATTGATTCCATCGCCCAAAAAGCCAACAACATGTCCTTCGTAATTTAGAGACCTAACAATAGCATACTTTTGCTCAGGAAAAACCCTCGCAAATATCTTTTTCTCCCTGCAAGCGGCGCTAAAGTTATTACCATCAAGTCTTGAAAGTTCTTCTCCTGTTATCACCTCATCTTCAGTAAAATCAAGACCAACCTGCTTTGCAACGCTTGTACATATAGCCAAGCTGTCACCGCTTATTATTTTTAATCCAACACCCAAAGACTCAAACCTGTTAATAGTCTCTCTTGCAGACTCTTTAACAGGATCCTTAAAAAGTAAAAATCCTAAGAATCCCATTTTACTTTCGTCCTCTTTTGAAGAATTAGCTTTTAGGAGGCGTTTTTTTGCTAATCCCAATACGCGATAACCCTCCAGATCATATCTATCACTTATATCTACAATTTTGTTGATGTAACTTTTTGTCATCTTCATGCTTCTTTTGCCAAAACTGACTCTCGAACAACAGCTAAGAATTGACTGTATAGACCCTTTAGCAACTAAAAAGTGTTTGCCCTCCTCTTCATAGCAAACACTCATTCGCCTTCTTTGATAATCAAACATATTTTCGTTTATAAATTTCACATCAGACAGTATTTTCTTAGACTTTCCTTTGGCGTAGACCCAAATTGCACTATCATGAGGATCATATGTTAATTGATCAGATCCTATTGCAAAGCGGGTAGTACAGATCAGGGCCTCTTTCAACAGCTTCCTGTGGGATACTTTCCCTTGGATATCAACCAGCCCAACCAAAGAAAACCTGCCTTCGGTCAAGGTACCAGTTTTATCCATACAAAGTGTGTCCATATTACCAAGATCTTCAACTGCTGATAACCGTTTGACTATGACCTTCTTTTCAGACATCTTAAGTGCACCGCGAGAAAGAGAGACAGTAATTATCGCAGGAAGCATCTCGGGAGTAACCCCAATAGCCAAAGCAATGGCAAACAAAAAAGAACCAAAAACGTCCTTTCCCAATATCGAATTCATCAAAAAAATAGCTAGCGTCATGACAGCAATCACCTTAAAAATAAAGCCACCAAATACCTTTATTTGCTTTTCAAAATCACTTTCTGAAACATCTCTCACAAATTTCTCCTGACTTCTTCCAAAAAATGTCCGGCTCCCAGTCGCAACAACTACGCCTTTACCAGACCCTGAAAATATTGTGGAACCGGCATAAACCATATTCCTTTGTGAGGATTGATCTTGAAGATTGCTAGAATGAGACTTGCCCTTTTCAACAGGGAGTGACTCGCCTGTAATAATTGATTCATTGACAGTTAATCCTTGTGCCTCAAAAAGCCTAATATCAGCTGACACCCTATCTCCAGATCTTAGTTGGACAATATCACCGGGGACCAAAAACTGGCTATTTAGCTCTATCCAGCTTCCATCTCTTAGGACTCTACAACGGTTACTTAAATATTTTCTAATTTTTTCAATTGAGTTTTCAGCCTTATATTCTTGCATGAAGCCAAAAACACCACTTATAATTACTAAAAACAAAATTACCAAAGCGTCTACGTTCTGACCAAGCAAAAAAGATAAAACTGAGGCAAAAATCAATACTAAAATAAGTAAATTACTAAATTGTTTGATAAATAATCCAATGAAGACTTGAAGCCTATTTTTAGCACGAAGCTCATTTTCTCCATATGTTTTGAGCCTTGAATATGCCTCCTTACTACTTAATCCTGTGGGGTTGATTCCAGGTCTTGCAGTCAATTTATTGAAGTCTGAGTCATGCAACCAAACACTTTTCTCCATTAAATATAATAATAGCCATGATAAACAGAGTTTACAATTTTACCCAATAATTTTTATTAAACTTGATATTTAGCAAATCAATGAAGAAGTGTAGTTGTTATTTTTCAAGAGGCTGCCCGCAGACTGCCCGCCACATTTCCAGTCATAAAAATCCTTTTCCTACAGAACGACTGTAAAGGACATTTGTTACGGTTATTTTTACGAAATTCGTCTCATGCCTTAAAAATATTGTTGTGATCTTCTGTCTTGTATGTCAAAATTATTTTCATACCTTCTCTACTTCCTCCAATCTCCGCTTTTTCCTTTTTAATTACATTAGAACAAATTATCAACTTTTCTTGGAACAATATTCATGTTTTAGCAAAAATGCAAAATTAAATTTGTGCACCCGGGGGGAGTCGAACCCTCAACATCTGGTTCCGAAGACCAGCGTTCTATCCATTGAACTACGGGTGCTAGACAGAGATATCTTCCCTATATAATTCAGATTATACCCAAATTAAGATATAATTTGAAGTTATGACAGGTATTGAAGATCAGATTGCGTCAATTGAGAAAGAAATCAGAGAAACACCATATCATAAAGGCACTGAACACCACATTGGTCTTCTTCGAGCACGCCTTGCTAGGCTTAGGGACAAGTTACTTGAGCATGCAAGTAAAAAATCGGGTGGGGGAGTAGGGTATGCAGTCAAAAAGCAGGGGGACGCAACGGCAGTTTTGATTGGGCCTCCATCTGTTGGGAAATCGACATTGCTCAATAGGCTCACCAATGCACAAAGTAAGGTTGCTCCATATGCTTTTACTACGGTCTCGGTCATTCCTGGGATGATGTATTACAAAGATGCAAAAATTCAAATTCTTGATGTTCCTGGACTCATCGAGGGTGCAGAGGAAGGTAAAGGTAGGGGTAAAGAAGTGCTTTCAGTTGCAAGGGGGTCAGATCTTATTATACTTATCAGCGATATTAAAAGGCCACAGGCTATCCAGAGATTAAAAGTATCCCTTGAGAGAAATGGAATTAGACTGAATAAAACTCCTCCAAAAATAAAGATTGTAAAACATACCTCGGGAGGAGTTCAAATAAAAACAAACATTAAACAAAATCTCCCAATTGAATCTATTAAAAAAATTGCTTTAGAAATGGGGGTGAAAAATGCTGAAATAAGTCTTGATGAGAATGTCAGTATTGATTCATTGATTGATGCCTTATCTCCAAACCGGGTTTATATCAAAAGCATAAGTGTACTGAACAAGTCAGATGAATTTGCAAATGTGACTTCAGACGATGATTTACTTCTTATTAGCGCAAAGGAGGGGAATGGAATTGGTGAGTTAAAAGAAAAGATTTGGCAAAGCCTTGATTTTATCCGTGTCTATCTTATAGGAAAAGACGATCGACCCAACAATGCTAGCCCATTAGTTGTCAAACGCGGTTTCACCTTAGACGAGGTAGCACATATGATTGGCGAGAATTTTGCTGAAAGCGTTACCAAAGCTAGGATTTGGGGTAGCGGTGCAAAGTTTGCAGGCCAAGAGGTATCACTCACAACAAAAGTCCAAGAAGGTATGCAAATTAAGTTTATTTAGATTATGCTTATTTGATATAATACCTTCTAGGCCGAAGTGCTGAAATTGGCAGACAGGCACGCTTCAGGAGCGTGTGCTCATAAAACGAGCGTGCGGGTTCAAGTCCCGCCTTCGGCACACGGCCAACTTTAAGGTATTCCAAGCGCGGGTGGCGAAATTGGTAGACGCGCAGTCTTGAGGAGGCTGTGGAGTAATCCTTGCAGGTTCAAGTCCTGTCCCGCGCACGGACGCGTAGCTCAGCTGGCCAGAGCGTTCGGTTTACATCCGAAAGGTCCCAGGTTCGAACCCTGGCGCGTCCACAGATGAAAGATAAATACAAAGCGGTTTGGCTTTCTCATAGCTCAATATCTGACTACCTCAAATGTCCTCGTTTATATTATCTTCGCAACATCTACAAAAGTCCAAAAACCGGTCGTAAATTCACCATCATGACACCATCACTTGCTCTAGGCCAAGCGACACACGAAGTGATTGAATCCCTATCCGATCTTCCTGTTGACCAGAGGCTAAAAAAACCACTTTCAACCCTCTTTGAGGAAGCATGGAAAAAAGTAGAAGGAAAGCTGGGAGGCTTTTTTGATAAGCAAACTGAAGAAGAATATAAGCAAAGGGGCATATTAATGCTAAAAAACATCGAAGAAAACCCGGGACCAATCATCAATAAGGCAATAAGACTAAAATCAGATGATGGGTTACCTTACTTTTGGTTTTCTGAGGAGGAGAACATAATCTTATGCGGTAAAATCGATTGGATTGAATACATTGAAAGCTCGAATTCTGTCCATCTTATTGATTTTAAGACCGGTAAACTTGAAGAGGGGGAGGACTCACTGCAGCTCCCAATATATTACCTACTCGCACTAAATTTACAAAAAAGACCCATCTCGAAATTAAGCTACTGGTACCTAGATCGTGATCCTTTTCCTAAACAAAAGCCACTTCCAATAAAGGCTGAAGCCGAAGAAAAAATATCAAAGATTGCCCAAAGAATTGTATTAGCTAGGAAACTAGATCATTTTAACTGCCCGAAGGGGGGTTGCAAATACTGCTATCCTTTTGAACGAGTGTTGCGGGGGGAGGGTGAAATGGTATCAATCAGTAATTACGGACAGGAAATTTATGTGTTAAGAGACTGAATAGAAACTGGAGCTGGTCACCGTACTTTGCTCGAACCTAAGACCTCTTGTTGAGCCTAGTTTGGAACTCCAGCTTGATTCTCTTAAAGAACACATAGGTGTCAAATCTTTTATGACACTATCTTGCTAACACTAGTATATTTTACTTCTTTTACCCCTGTGGATACAAGGTTGTTTCTGTCACTTTCTGATGTTGCGAAGATATCGAGATAGATGTATTGTATAATACCTGTAACCTACATTAAAGATTTTTCTTTATTGTAGGAATAAATTTCTCGGAAGAGTAGTTGCCGTTTTAGATGACTATGAAAAACAAAGGCAAGAAGCCACAATCAAAAATGACAGTGTTCGGGACCGCTCCTGTAAGCTCACGCGGCCAAATCGTTATACCTGCCAAGTTACGTAAAGCTCAGAACATTCAACCCGGCGACACGCTGATTTTTACCGGTAATCCGGAATCGGGATATTTCCATGTCTTGAATGCCAACTCCTTTAAGGGTTTTACGGATGATTTAAATAATCTTGTGTTCAATAACAAGTCTGAAGAAGATTCTGATAAAAAGGGTGAGAAGTAATCCTACTTAAATATAAGGCGAAAAACAAAGTCTCCTGCTATTGTCGCTATTGCAGCCGCAATACTAATCTTCACCGCCAAGGTACTCACTTTTACTTTCAGATCGCTCACGTCAGCCTGAAGTTGGTGGAGATGATTTTCTTTTATCTCTTTCAATTCCTTGTTTACATAGCCAAACCCGCCATCGACCCGTTCTTCGAGTTTGGCTACGCGCTCAAGCATTTTGACAGTATCTACTGGCTCGTTTTCCGTCATAGGTTTAAAAGATCAATTTATCAATAAGGCTGTCTTTATCTTCTGAGCCGAAAACGTCCCGCAGAAGCTTCCCTACCGCATTGAGTCCTGCAATTCCACCAGAGACTGCAAATGGCACTACCAGCGTGTTTAGGAAGCTATTCCAACTGGATAAGGATTCAGGTTGGGCGTTTACCAGCACGAGCGATCCGGTAAATAGAAATGAGGAAATGAAAATTCTGACAAAACGCCAGATTACTTTTTTCCATTCAGGGTAAAAGTCGTTCATACCTTGTCACCTCCTTTATGTAATTTATTGCCGAAGTACTGAACAACGAGAGAGAAAATGAGTTGAGGAGTCGGAACAAGCGTACCTTTTTGGCACGCATCAAGCTGACTCTTGGCTTCCTGAGCATCATTAAGTGCTCTGCCTTTGGCTTTGTTTGCCTCGTCCAGCTGGCCTTCCAGTACCCCTATGCGAGCCTGAGCTAAGGGGAGTGCATCTGAGCCGTGTTTGAGCTGTTTATTCAGTGCGTCAATCAGGGCTTTATAGTATTTATCCTTCTCTAGCAAATCCTTCTCAAGTCTGCCAACTTGTTCGACCCTGTTGGTTATTTCCTGTGTGGCCTTACTAACTTCAATAGACTTCTCATTTAGCTTGTTAGATAGGTCAGTTTCTCTGCTTTTATACCCTCCGACTACACTTTTAATTCTGTCGCTGGGGGTAGTGTTGGGGTCGTCTGCGATCTCTAAAATCTTGAGAGTATCGGCCCATTTAGTTGCTGAAGAGACTACCTGCTCGTACATGGTTCGCCATTCAGGTGTGTTTGGCACCAGACAGCCTTCAGGAGCGGAAGTTGTACCTTTTTCCTTCTTATATTTTCTAAGTTCATCGAAGAATTCCTGAGGATTGATTGCTCCAAAATAGCCGTTGTTGTAGTTGTCGCTTGCAAATTTTCCGTTTTGGAGTTGGCCACGTTTTACTGTGAGGTGGAGATGACTGCCGGTGCTGTTGCCGGTGTTATCGCTGATGGCCAGCGTGTCGCCTTCGTTCTTACTCTCAAAGCTTTCAATGGATTTACAGTGGGCATAGGTCAGTTTGTAAGTGTTATAAAGTTGTACGATGACTTCAAAGTAAAGCCCGAAGCCATCATTCCCTTCATTGCCTTGCCCGTAAAATTTAGACGCCCAGGAGGAGAGAATGTTTCGGAAGCCCTGTGGTGTATCGGGAAATTTTGTTTTTAAATCCCAACCGTTGTGTCCTTTGAGTCCAAATCGGGCATAGTCTGCCGGATTTTCTCCAAAGCCTTGGTTGAGTTCAAATGGTTCGATTGGTCTAGTTATATCTGCCATAGCTGTTTATCTATAAATCAAACTCTTAATACTTTGATTGTCTGTGGAATTGGACCCATTCTTCAATGGAATTAGAGTTGATTTCTGTTCATCACTGTTCGTTTCCTGAGGAATACCGCCGGGAAGAGTTGTTTTTAATAAGCGCTGCAAATCGCTGGCGTTAAAAGTTATGCTGCTTTGAAAGAGAGCAGCTTCTTTCGGATCGTCTTTCATCAGAAGCGGAACAACTTGTGGGATTAGTTTTTCTGCTTCTTCATTCCATTTCAGTGCCATTTGCTGTGCCCCCTGAAGGTCACCTGCTTCGACAAGCTTCTTCATCTGCAGTCGGGTGGTGTTGTAGCCTACTTCTGCCTCGTACTTGATATCCCAGGCTCTACGTTGCTTCTCACCGCCCTGAGTTCGGTAAAAACGATCCATTGTCAACCCTAGCACGTCAGCTGGGCTAAGTAGCTCTCTAGCCAAGCTTCCGGTTAATCCATAGACTGCATGGGTTAACTTCATAGGACTTACTCCCAAGGCGCGACCGATGGTAATTGCCAAATCAGGCGTTCTGCTGTCGTATTGCTCTGACGGAGCTACTTTCTCAAGTTTTCGCGGAACCACTGGAAAGCCTGTAAAAAAATTGGTGTTTGTGGCTATTTCAAGAGGTGTGCGAATAATGGGTGGTAGTGCTCCTGAGAAGAAGGCTTGGGCAGATAATTCACCATCTCTTGTAAATGGAACCGGAGCTAACTGACTCATCCATTCCAACCCAAGCTTGAAGAGATTCTGAGGTTCCTGCTTGCGGACATACTCAAATGAATACATTAGAGGGTTGAAGAAAATTGTTCCGACATCACCTTTGGGGATCTGGATTACTTTTGGAACCTTATTCCCATCCTCATCTTTTTCTTCTCCGACAATAATGATGAAGTAGGTATCTTTTGCCCACTGAGGAATATCATCCCAGAGGTCTTCATGGTTCATGACGTTGTAAAAGTAAGTAGCAATTCCAGGAAGAACAGTCATGGCAAGGGCTCTGGCAGCAGTCCGGACGGGATTGTCCTTCATGACACGGGTGACATTTAGCAAACCCTGCCATCGTGCATTTACAAACGGGACCCACATATTAATCAGTCGGGCTTCAACTCCTGCTTTGGCAAAGTCGACCGTTACGTTTCTTGCTTCAAATGCTGCTTCCAAGGGAGTGGCTCCTTTACTAAGGGCCTTCTTATAAATCCCAAGTCGTGGCGCAAGTTCTATGGCTTCAGAGAAGTTTCCTATTAACTCAAAAGGATTAAGAACAGCTTTCGTTCTTTCCATCCATCTGGGTCGGAATAATTGATCAGAGGCTACTGACAAACCTTTGGTTGATTCAATGTAGCTCCCATAGCCACCTTGATTTCTCATAAACTCGTCGTAGGCTTTGGACTCCCATTTAAATGCCGAGCGGAAGCCGTCTTTAAATCCCGACAACCACACCGCAGGATTGAAGCCGTATTTGGAAACCATTGTTGCGGTTTGATAGTCACGGACTGCATTCGAGAGCGTAAATGGGAAATAGAGCGTAGTAGTACCTGCTTTGAATGCTTTTGAAGACATCATTACTAACTTACCCATCAAACCTGACTCTGCCGGACTCATGGCATGCATGGCTTCAGACAATTCCTTCGGTACAGCCCAGCGCGTTACCTTGCCGCCAATAAATACGCTAATTGATTCCCAATCTTGCGGAGCATTTTCTTTATTGGGTAAAAATCTGATTAGCCCTTTGGTTGCATCTGGGTGAGTCTTGCGAAGATCTACCAGTTTCAAGGCTACTTTATTTCGTTCAACAAGACTGACCGCTTTTGTGAGGTTGTCTATTACGGAGATAAATGGATCCCGAATGACTTTGTCCGTTCCTTCAAGTGCACTCACAACACCTTGTTTGCTCACTGAAAATGTTTCGGAGCCGACCGCCATCTTGTCTGCTTCTTCTAGCGTAGGTATATATTCCAAAACATGGAATGGAAGCCAGTTTTTGTTTTTCTCAACAACAGCGTTGAAGGCTTTATTGCTTAAGATCCCAGAATCTCTCATCGGTTCGAGAATTGCTTTAACTGCCCAATTCTGCATTCCGTTACCAACTTGCTCGAATGTTTTAAATGTTTTGTCACCAACTTTAGTTTTTAGTTCTTGGAGTGCTTTTTCTGCAGTTTCCTGAGTAACTTCAAGTGGATTTTCAACACCTCTAGCGGCTCTTTCTGCCGTTCTTTGGGCAAGTACATAGCGGGTAAAATCAGCACGCAGTTTTCTGACAGGTTGAAGTGCGGTGTACAGATCCCGGAAACTTCCTTCTACAATGCCGAAACGTCCAGCATACATTCGGGCGCCAACATAGGGACTGGAATTGATATCGATAGGCTTACCTTGCAGTTTACTTACCTTGTTTTCAAACTCCCGAATAGGAGCAAAGCGGTCAGTAAATAATCTGGGAAAAACCTGAATTGCTTTTTTAGCCTTGTCCAAGAGGTTTGCTGCTGGCGAAAGTTTTCCTACCATCGCATCGATCTGGCTTAAAGCACTCCCTTCTGGAGGTGGTGAATCAGAACCAATAGGTGTTTCCTGGGGAGGTCTAGGAGGACTACCAGGCGGTGGATCTTTCACCTCATCCGCTCGTGGTTGATCTGGTGCAACTATTTGACCTTGGCGCCGTTTTTGAATGAGAGTTGTCTGTGATACATCCTTGTTAGTACGTTCAAGTTTTTCTAGCTCGGTTTCACCAGGCACTC
>QZGF01000021.1_pt1 | contig 32701 bp, 28 predicted proteins | sample 1990021 | NCBI WGS metagenome assembly QZGF01 (sample SAMN10076523, study PRJNA491371) | Subsurface metagenome, whole genome shotgun sequencing project. | isolation source: subsurface fracture fluid from borehole BE326-BH2 | place: South Africa: Beatrix Gold Mine | collected 2015-06-18 | reverse complement strand
CGTTCACAAATGTTAAACGTTTTTTTGATAGTAATCTAAGGCTTTATCCCCATTTTAGATATGTTATCTTTTGATTAATCTAATAACAACTAGAGGATTTAATATATTCTTAATCGATATCTGATAATTGCTAATAACCTATTTCTTATCGTTTAAGATATCTTTACTATTATGACAATATTACAACTGTCCTATAATAGTTGAAAAAGTTTACGCAGCTTTTGATCTATCTTTTGGTTATGACGCTTCTTTTCCAAAGCTCGATATTCTCCATCACCACACCAGTTCCTCTAACCACACAAAAAATAGCGTCATCAGCAACATGGCAAGGTACTCCAGTCTCTTCAGTTATCAGCCGATCAAAATTCCGAAGTAGACTTGTCCCACCGCTCATCACAATTCCCTTATCTATAATATCTGCCGCAAGCTCCGGAGGAGTGTCTTCCAAAACACCCTTAACAGTCCCTATAATCTGCATAAGAACCGGGTGTATGGCTTCCGTTACCTCAGTACTGGTAACTGCTACAGTTCGCGGAAGCCCAAATACTTGATCTCGGCCTGATAATTCAAGTGTCTCTACTTTCTTAAGAGGCATCGCTGATCCAATCTTTATCTTTATCTCCTCTGCTGTTTGGTCTCCCACAATTAAGTTATACTTTTTCTTCAAATACTCCTGGATCGCTTCATCTATCTTATTACCAGCAACCCTCACACTTTTATGTACCACTACCCCGCCCAATGAGATTACAGCAGCCTCAGCAGCACCTCCGCCAATGTCTAGAATCATATGCCCACTGGGTGCAGATACAGGAATTCCAGCACCAATTGCCGCAGCCAGAGGCTCATCAATTAGATATGCATGTGCTGCTCCCGCTGCTAAAGTAGCATCCAGTGCCGCTCTACGCTCGACCTGTGTGCACCCTGCAGGAACACAGATCATGACATCAGGCTTAAAAAGCTGAAATCTTCCTGCGACCTTATTTATAAAATACCGAAGCATCGCCTCGGTCACTTGATAATCAGCTATTACACCATCTCTCATTGGTCTTGAGGCAGTAAGCGATTCCGGAGTACGTCCAAGCATTTTTTTTGCCTCCTCACCAATCGCCACTACCTTCCCACTTTCCGAGGCAATTGCAACAACCGTAGGCTCATTTGACACAAGCCCTTGGCCTGCAACCCAAACCAAAGTATTGGCTGTTCCTAAGTCAATAGCAATCCTTTTCCTCATTTCTTTGATATATTCCTATGTATTTAGACAGTATTATGTTATATTTATAAAATCAAATTCAGCAGTCATTATAGCATCTGTCCAAAGAGTTGAATATTCGAAAGTGGATGTTTCCAGTGTATAATTGTTACTAGCGCTTATTAAATCTATGATCAAAATCCGTGTCCTTTTTACCTTTCTCACATTCTTTGTGGTTTTCGTCTTCGGAACCATCGCATTTATGTATGCCAAAGGTTACCGCTTCGACACAAAAGAAAATAGAATCGAACCCACCGGACTGCTAGTTATAAAGTCTGATCCTGACGGCGCACAAGTATTCATAAATGGAGAGCTCAAGTCAGCTACAAATACCACGATTTCTCTCCCCCCCGGGGAGTACGAGATCCGTGTAGAAAAACAAGGATATATAAGCTGGATTAAAAAATTAAAGATCGAATTTCAGGTCGTAACCGAAGAAACTGCACATCTTTTTAGGTCTGCTCCTTCTCTCACAGCAATTACATTCTCGGGAGCTCTGGACCCCACCCCTTCTTATGATATGGCAAAAATAAGTTACATTGTTCCACAAACCAAAAACTCGGCAACAAAAGAAGCTGATTTCAACGGCAAGGGATTGTGGATGATGGAGATGTTTAACCTACCACTGGGTTTCTCTCGAGAGCCAAGAAGAATAATTGATGGCAATTTGGAGTCGGCCAGCTGGCAATTCTCCCCGGACGATAAAGAAATCCTTCTTGATCTGGGAAAAAACTCGTATCTTATTCCATCCAGTAGCCAATCTTCACTTGAACAACTTCTTCCCATTTCTCAAGTCAGAAAAACCACAATAACCAAAAGTTGGGAGAAAATCAAAAAGACTCGGACAGAAAGCAAACTTGCAAAACTTCCCGACGAGATGAAAACAATCCTTAAAGAAGTAGCATCGTCAATTGTCTTTTCACCCGATGAGAGAATGGTATTGTATACTGCCACCAAATCAGCATCCCTAAAAGATAAATTCATTAAAGACTATCCAGGAGCATCAACCCAGAAACAGGATAGAGATATCAAACCCTATCATACATATATTTATGATATCAAAGAGGATCGAAATTTCTTGATCGATGAAAAATCAGATGACTTAGTAATCGAAGGAGGATTTACAACCAAAGCAAAAAGAAGATTAAGCTTTTTACCAACATCAAGAAATCTTATACTGGCTGAACCCAACAGGGTAATTATCATGGACTATGACGGAACAAATAGGCACATTGTCTATGAAGGAAATTACGTGGCACCATTCGCATTTCCCACCCTATCAAACGATCGGATAATTATCCTTACCAACTTCGGCGCTGAGGATAAGCTGCCTAACCTGTATTCTGTTGGAATCAAATAAAGGCTAAGGACTAGTCTCATTTAGTCCCTAGGCAAAAAACTGAAATCAAGAAATAATTGAGATCAATTGAGATCAAAAGCTAGTTCAAAATATGTCAGATATTATCCTTTTACTACTCCAACCGGTCTTAACCTGGCAACCTTTCGTGCGATTCCGGCGCCGGTAACTACGTCAATCACTTCCTCAACATTCTTGTAGGCAAGCGGGGCCTCTTCAACAAACCCACCTCTGCATTTTGTGGCAAAATATACCCCTTTTGAAATAAGCTCACGCTTAAGCGCGGTAAATGATACCTGTCTTCTTGCCTCTTGGCGAGACATTGCTCTCCCAGCACCGTGACAGCAAGAACCAAATGTAAACCTTGAACCCTCTGCACCCGCCAAAACATATGAGGACGTCCCCATACTCCCAGGAACAATTACCGGTTGCCCGACTATCCTATAATCTCCAGGCATTTCCATACTACCGGGGCCAAACGATCTTGTAGCACCTTTTCTGTGAACTATGAGCTTTACCAGCCTACCATCCACCTCGTGGGTCTCGATTTTTGCAATATTATGAGCAACATCATATAAAAGCTTAAGCTTCCTATCATCACCAAAAACTTTTTCCCAGACTCCCCTTATAAAGTGAGTTATTATCTGCCTGTTTGCCCAAGCAAAATTGGCTGCCGCACCCATCGCGCCAAAATAATTTCTGCCCTCTGGAGATGAAAAAGAACAATAAGCAAGTTCCCTATCAACGAGCCTTTGACCTTTCCTAACACTATATTCAAGCATTTCCCTGACATAATCAGTTGCTATTTGGTGTCCAAAGCCTCGTGAACCAGTATGTATAAGTGTGACAATTCTTTCTTCATCCAATCCAAAAACTTTGGCTATGCGCGGATCAAATACTTCATCAACAACATCTACTTCAATAAAATGATTTCCGGCACCCAAAGTTCCAAGCTGGTTAATCCCCCTTTCTTTTGATTTTTGAGAAACCCCATCCAGATCGGCAAATTCCAAGCTACCATGGGATTCAACATTTATTGTGTCTTCCTCCTCCCCATATCCGTATTCAACAACCCATCTTGCACCCTTTTTCAGGATTGCACTAAAACCATCCTTATCAACTCTAAAGCTTCCTCCCCTCCCAACTCCAGATGGAATTCTATCAAAAAGTTCTCGGACCAACTTTTCCATAAATGGCTTTGCTTCCTCAAAATACAGATCAGATAAAAGAAGCCTGACTCCGCAGTTTATGTCATAGCCTATTCCCCCGGGAGAAATCGCGCCCTCCGGGTACGAAGTTGCAGCCACTCCCCCTATTGGAAATCCATATCCTTCATGAACATCAGGCATGACAAGAACATGTCCCACCACCCCCTCAAGCGTAGCAACATTCACCAGCTGGTCAACCGATCTGTCCTTCAAAATATCATCAAGCATTTTTTCTGAAGCATATATGCGGGCAGGGACCTTCATATCAGATCTATAATCCTTTGGAATTTCCCAAGTGAAATCATTTATTCTTTTTAGATTAGCCTTGCTGATCATCTTTCTATTTCAGAAAAAATTTATGTAAAACTTTATAACTTGCTCCTTCTCTGCTTAAGTTAGATTCAAAGAGAGTAAAGTTGTCAACTTGCTCAATCCACCCAATATCATCATTGATTTCCCCAACAGGGAATCTACCAAAGTCTTTCTTGTTAAACCTTGCTAATGTTACATGCGGCAAAAAATCTCTTTTCTCAAGTTCACGGCCTAGCTTCCTTGATACTTTATCCCTTAATAACTCTAACTCAATACTTTTACGCCCAACCGCCCAAATAAGCCTGGGAGTAAAGACATCTGGACCCAATGAAACTTTGTAAAAATTAATTTTAAAACCTTCCATCGATATGTCAGACAATGTCTTGACAATCTTCGGGACATTATTCACTTCCACCGTGAATGGCGGTACAATCGTTATATGTAAATTTGGTGCCTTAACCCACCTCACAGGAAGAAAATGATACTTCTTACCCCATTCAAGAGCTTTTGACTTAGTTTCCTTAGAAATACTAACTCCAATAAAAACCCTTTTTCTCATAAATCAAAAACAACTACTGTCTCAAGCTTTCCCTTTTTATTTCTTTTTATTTGTGCCTCATGATAGGTGACTGCTTTTATATCTTTATCAAATCCATCTACTTTGTATCCCAAGACAACAGCTCTTAACTGACAGCTGTCAAGATATCTAAATTCCACCTTGTCAAAGACTGCTCCTCTTTTGGCAGATAGAAAAAGCACTTCTGACAAAAAATCAATTAGTAGGGAGGTTTCTTCAGAAGAATTTACCTTTATATAGGCCTGGCATTGGCGCCCAGCTAAACGCCCTTGAACTAATATCTTAGCCATGGCTCGCAGTGCATTGGAAAATAAATTTTCCAATGTTTCGCCTTTCACCAAAATTTTTATATCAGAAGTATGCTTTAGCCTTCTATAACCTGATGGCATCTTATCTTCCCAGTAAAATATATTTTACCCAAAGAGGCAACTTCCATATCAAACAAGAGCTTCCAGAACCAAGCGGCATCTGATAAAATTCACCTTAGTGCCCTTATAGCTCAATGGATAGAGCAGACCCGTCCTAAGGGTAAGATGAGGGTTCGACTCCCCCTAAGGGCACAACATACTACTTCTTATTAGAAGGGTACTCTCGGTATTAGTCCTAACAACCAAAAATTGGTATAATACCCAAGTTCAGTCATGAATGAAATAATAAAACAAAGTTCAGAATTTCTTACTGGACCAATCACCCAGGAAAGGTACTTTACCGCAAGATTCGGGGGGAAATTGTCAAAATTATATGGTTCAAGAGGCCAGATTCTAACTGGTATATATGAATATTTACGCTGGGTCGACGACAACGCTGACGAAAATCCCTATTTTGCTAACCCACCAAAAGCACTAGAGTTTCTTGGAAGGCAACGCGTTCTAGTAACATACGGCACAGAGGCCTTTGGCAACATAACTCCCCAAGAAAGACGATTCTTAGACTTGCCATGGAATAATATAAGGGAGGAACTTCAACATCCAATAAGAGAAGCAATTACAAACTTGTTAGATGGGATCGAGCTCGATATCCTACACGGAGGCTCCCTAGCCAGAAATTTTAAGGAAATAAGAAAATATAATATAAACAATTTTGGCAATTCAATTGACATAATTGGTTTATCTCTCAACTCGAGAAATCCTGGGAGGAGACCAAAATTTGACGAATTTCTCAATCAATGGTCAATGCTGGGTACATTAAATGACTTTGCGGAAGACTTAGAAAATCACCAACTCAAGGTGGGATTCTCGCCAGAAGAGGCTGAGGAGATTAATTTGGGTTACACAGCTAGTTACCGGCGCCTGAAGGCCCTGTACATATACACAAAAGAAAGATTCAATAGTGAAAAGTTAAAGAGTCTCGCCCAGACAGCATTAAACGTAAAAGAATTCCTGGGATTGGATATACCCTGGTGGCAAAAACTATTAAGCATCGTCTACATGTTCAGAGCAGTAACTAAGGCGTCTATTATCATCAGATATCCTCAAGAAACATTTATAGCAAATCTTAAGCGGGAGGGAATCAGAGATCGGCTTAAACTTCTGATATCACAAAATCGCCCACGTATTGATGAAGAAAATTGATACCCCGTAAGAATCCTATCCTAGATTATTTATTATATTTAAGGTGTACCAGTTATTGGGGAAAATTCAAATGAATTTAACAACCTTGCAATCTAAGACTTAACTTCTACGACAACCACAATCTCTCCCTTAATCCTCTTAGGTAGAGAGCCAAGAACCTCTGAAATTCTCCCCCTATTTATGGATTCGTGCATCTTAGTAAGCTCCCTGGCAACTAATACCCTTACGTCTCCAAATTCCTCCTTTAAGACACTAAGTGTTCTAACAACCCTACTTGGGGACTCAAAAAAAACAAATGGCAACCTGAAATTCCTTAACATATCAAAGATCTTTGACTTTTTCTTCTTTGGCATAAACCCAAGAAAAACAAATTCCTTCATATTAAACCCGCATACGCTCAAGGCAGCAGTTAAAGAAGACGCTCCTGCAACCGGGATAACCTTAAGGTCTGGAGCATAAGATAACAAAAAATCTATTAATTCATTACCCGGGTCGGATACTCCTGGGGTTCCCGCATCGGTTATAAGAGCTATATTTTTCCCATCAGTAAGCTCATTTAGTATCTGTAATTTTCTATTTTCCCCACTGTGTTGATGATAGCTCAAAATAGGCTTATTTATATCATAATATTTCAAAAGATAACTTGAAATCCGCGTGTCTTCAGCAATTATGAGGTCGACTGCTTTCAAAGTTTTCAACGCTCTAAGGGTAATATCTTCAAGATTACCAATAGGAGTAGCAACCACAAAAAGGCTTCCCATCATGATATAATTGTACCACTTCTACCATCTACGGAGTGTGGCTCAGCTGGTAGAGCGCTCGCTTCGGGTGCGAGAGGTCCCCGGTTCGAATCCGGGCACTCCGACTTATATTCTTGGTTTGAAGAGTATGAGCCGTCTCCATCTTCTTTTGACAATCAAGATCGTCGTAATCTAGGGTTTCGCAGATTAACTCGTGGGGGCAGGGTCAGGTTCTTCGCCAAAGACTATACCCACTAAATTTCCCTCACCATCTAAAATAGCTCTCCCTCCTAGATCTTCAGGACTAGCATTAAGACCCTTATCATTTATTTCCTCCAAAACTCCTTGAATTGCAATAGGAGAAGAAACTATATCCCCCACAAAATCCAACGTCATCCCATTAGGATATCTAACTGAGATACCACATGGGATCCCATCACCATCTAGTATCGCACGTGTTTTAATATGAGAAAATATTCCTTCCAGCCATTCAAGTCACCTTCAAATTCAGACATATTCACAGGTCACAATGACAAGTCAAAAAAATATTTCTTCGTCTACTCTTTTGTATTTATGAACCTCATTTTTCCTAAACCAAAGTTGTTCTTCATACTTTGCTTCCTCTGGATTCCCTGAAGCATGGACTATATTTCTCGTCGCCCTTTTTTTCTCATTTGCAAGATCAGTTGAATCACTGGAATACTGCCCGCGAATTGTCCCAGCCTCAGCCAGATTAGGGTGGGTAAATCCAACAATCTTTCTAACTACCGAAATTGCATGATTCCCTTCCAGCACCATGGCGACAACCGGTCCTGAAGTTAAGTAGTCAATATTCCAGGCATTTACCATTTTGCCTATCTCCAGCGGATCCATCGTACCAAGCTTTTCTTTTGGATCTAACCCATACTCCCTATAAGCATCTAAAGTCTTCTCTCCAATCTTTCTCAGCCAATCAACACGCTCACTGGGATAATGTTTTTTAACCAATTCCTCTCCAACCCAAACCATCTTTAGTGCAACAATTTTTAAGCCAACTTCCTCAAATCTGGTTATAACCTTTCCGACTATTCCTCTTCTGACTCCATCAGGCTTTATCAGCACTACAGTTCTCTGCAGCATAGCTTGATATTATCATACAAAAGTAACTCCTTCTTCAAGCATCAAAAATATTGATCGAGAATAATTCCAAAGCTATAATTAGGTAGTCAGATGGGAAATAGAATGCCGGAAATTGAAGTGGTCATTCTTCCGAACGGAGAGATCGTCAGAAGGACCATCGAGGGACAAAATAAGGAACAAAATAAAGGTTGAAAAAAACCAACTAATCCCTCTGCTAAGTGGGGTGTATTTCCTCCTGATGGATACCCCGACGGGCCAAATCTAGCTGGTGATGACTTTGGCTGTGGAGGTCAGTAGCGCCACTTCCCAACCACAAGTACCAACAGGTGCCTCTATTCAATCTTATATTATCCTGTAGTATAATATCAAACCTATTAAATCCAAACTATATGAAAAACGAATCAGAGCTTTTTATTCCCTACATTAACTCAAGACCCGAGGGCCAAATTCCCAACAGATATAGATGGCCCACGTTCCCTACTGCAATGGTAATCTTAACCCTTGCAGTAAGTGCCTGTGCACCAAAACAACCTGTGTCATTTGGAGAATACAATCTCTTTGGCAGTCAAATTGCTGTTGGACAAGCCCTAGTCCCACTGGATACAAAGATTAGGGAAATGGAAGAAGATCTCCAAACAGACTGCTGGACGACATCTGGAATTAAGCCTTCTAATCATCAACCGTTTATAGAAATCTGGTGCAGTCAACCGCCTCCCCAAATCCCCAAAGAACAACTGCAGTCAGAAAAGCAGAGGCCTCAAATTGATCTTAAGACATTTACTGCTCTCATATGCGGTATTCCACCTGTTGCAGCACTGGCAATCCGACAATTTTTAAGATATATAAACAAACTCGAGAGAAGAGATCGGGAAAGGTTTGATGCTTACATTAATGCCCAAAAACATACTACCATCAACCGTAACTTGCTTTACGTAGAAGTTCGTCAAAAAATTGGTGGGAAATGGATTCGAAATTTCGTACCCCGGAGCGCACTAGAGGCGGCAGAAAAAAGGGGTGACCCTTCTTTGTTAAGGCCAGACCATTACTTCGAAATTGGTGATGGCCGCACCGAAATAATTCTACCCTCTCCCCCACAAAGCCAACCCAACACACAAATAGCCCGGAATTTTGATACAGTGCGCGGATTTGTAGAAAAACTGCAAATCCCCACTGATGAATTAGAAAAAAATGTAGCAAAACAAATCATAAAGTTTATCTTGGGGATATAAAGTAATTATTAAACTATATTCTCTGCCTCAATCTCAACCGGTCCTATTGTAGCAATATTTAATCTTTCCCGACTGAAAAGATCTTTCGCAACACCCTCAACCTCTGCAATAGTTACTTGGTCAACCCTTTTGAAAAATTCCTCAGGGGTCTCAATTTTGTGCCTGCCCAGAAATAGAGCTCTTTTTGCAAAAAACGAGTTTACAGATGACGTGTCCTCAAGCGAGAGAGCCACTCTTCCTTTAAGATATTCTTTTGCCTTATTTAGCTCGTCTGATTTTATTCTCTTACTCCCAAGAATCCTTTCATGCTCTGAAATCATTATCTTAATTGCCTCCCGAGCCTTCCCTGGATCAACCCCGGCATAAGTGGCAAAAACTCCTACATCTTCATGCATTGAAACGGAAGTAGAAACTGCATAAGCAAGCCCTCTTTTTTCCCTCACCTCAACAAAAAGCCTCGAGCTCATTCCACCCCCCAAAATTATAGAAAGAAGTGACTGGGCATATCGCCTCTCATCACTTATTTTATATGCAGGATAGCCCATAACAATATGTGTCTGTTCAGTTGCCTTTTTGGCACACCTTATACGCATCTTTTTTTGCACTTGATTAAATGGGGTGATGGCAGGAAAATCTGCTTTTTTTAGGGTAAGAAAGTATCTGCTGGCAAGTTCATATGCCTTTTTTGATTCTATTCCACCTGATACAGTCAAAAGGCTATTCTCTGATACATAATATAAACTTCTATATCTTATGAAATCATCCCTTTTAATACTTTTTACACTATCCACTGTACCTGCAATATCAAACCCAAGGGGGTGGTTAGGAAAAATAAGCTCTGAAAAAATTGTTCCCACCTTTTCAGCTGGCTGATCCTCCTCCATTGCAATTTCCTCAAGAATTACATGCTTTTCCCTCTCAATATCTTCATCCGCCAGTCGGGGCTGAAGAAGCATATCGGATAAGACATCAAACGCTTTCTCTATATTACTAGTGGCAACCTTGACGTAAAAAACAGTCCAATCCTTTGAGGTTGCTGCATTATATTCAGCACCCAACCCATCAAGAGCTCGAGACACAGCTAAAGCATTTTTATACTTTTTTCCCCCCTTAAACGCCATATGTTCAAGAAAGTGGCTAATCCCACCTTTTTTCCTAGTTTCATTTCTTGAGCCAGTCTTAACCCAAAAAGACACACAGGCAGAATCAAGATACGGCATAGGGACAGCCAAAACTGAAAGACCATTCTCTAAAACATCCAGCTTGTAATCCATGTCCAAAAGTTTACTTGAAATCTCTCCAAAAAACTAGCATCTTATCTAATTGTAAAATAAATGCTATCAGCTAAAATTAAACAAATGGAGAAAAATATTGACAACGTCTTTCATCTGTCGTTAAGATCTGCTGTCTTCCACCGTCTACCGTGGCTTATACTAGGCCTCGTTGGTGGTATCCTTGCTTCTGCCATTGTAAAAAACTTTGAGATAATTCTCTCAAGAAACCTAACAATTGCGGCATTTATACCTCTCATAGTATACATAAGTGATGCTGTAGGAACCCAGATGGAGTCCTTTGCAATAAGAGACTTTGCTTTACATAAAAATCTTAACTTCTTCAAGTACCTTGTGCGCCAGCTATCAATAATTCTAGTGATAGCCATAATCCTAAGTCTTATCCTTTTTGGATTTGTGGCTATCTATTACTCAGATATCATACTTGCCTTTGTGATATCATTTTCCATGTTCCTTTCTATATCAAGTTCGGTGATAACGGGTCTGCTTTTTCCCCGCTATTTCAATCGCCATAGGCTCGATCCTGCGAATGCCTCAGGCCCAATTGCAACCATAGTTCAGGATATACTCTCAATTGTCATATATTTCACTACTGCCTCAATACTACTATAGAAGGTAGGATTTGACCTATAGTCCATTACAGAGTAAAATCTGCTTCAAATGCCAGCAATTGCTGAATTGAGACCAAAAACAGGATGTAAAAATCAGTGCCCCAAGTGTCCATACCTACAAGCTAGGGAGGCAATAGATAAAGCTGTTATAAAAATTATGCCTTGCTAAAATCCAGATTTCCTAACCTTATAAGTTTTCCTCTGCTTCTCAGAGGCACCGCTTCGGAAAACGTCAGACCAAAGGATATAAAATTGATTATTAATTTTCTTAGGAAGTATGAATAGGTAATCAATTCAAAAATATATTGAGTGGTTATCTGAATAACACATACTATATCAAGACCAATAAAGATGATACATATTTTACCTCTTGAAATCTAAGAAAAAAGTCCTATAATTAATTGCTATAATACCTATGGTGAACGAAACCTATCGAGAACGAGAAAAAGTTTGCGCCGAGTTCTTACCGCAAGTAGGAGGTCCTGATGGACTAAGAAGGCTCGACAGAGCTTTCCCGCTACCACCGGAAGAGGCTAACCCAAAACAAATAAATCCTTTCTATATCGTTACTGGCATAGCCCTTGTCACATTTGCAGGCCAACCTCACAACACCTCAGAACAAACGATTGCATTATTACAAGAGGCGCAGAAGCTTGATCCGAGGTTTATAGTAGCTGTAGTTGCAGGTTTAGCTGCAGCAGCCGTAGAATATCTTCAAAACCCCAAAGACCTAAAGCAAATATTAGGAAGTGCAACTGCAGGTGTAATTGTAGGGTGGGCAGGAACAGATCTCTATACAAATCGACAGGAAATATTAGCAAACCCACTGGAACAGCTGACTGACCGTCTGGGGATTTATGCCCTCGCTATTGGTACAAAAATCCTTCTTGGGAATTTGGCTAGTGGAGCCAAGGAAGGACTGAAAAGAGTCATTCCTTCAAGGGAGGAAAGGATGGCCAGAAAGGAAGCACAAAGGGCTGAAGATCAAAAGGCCAAAAATTTCTATAAATTATTCCGTGATGCAACAGCTAACAATCCAAGAGCTATAAGACTCTTAGCAGAGACGCTTGGGATAAAATCCAATAATAAGATACTAGCTGAACTAATAGAACAATTCCGAAAAGCAGATAGTGAAAGTAGAGGTCAAGATTTTGTAAAGGATCTCCTCACATCCGGTCGGGAGAACTAATTCCTAAGTTCCAGAGTCCTGCCTCAATTGTTACTTTCACCGCTCTTGTGAGGACAACCCTAAAAAGCTCCTTTTTGTCCCCCAAAATTCGTTTGCTTGCGTAAAAATAATTAAAATCTCGTGCTAAGCTATAAAGATAGCTACAAACAATATTTGGCGAGTAACGAATCCCAGCATCCTCAATAATTTCCGAAAAATGAAAAACCTTTCGAAGCAATTTTTCCTCCATGTCGTCCAGTGAGGTAATCTCAAGATCAACATCTCTAAGGTTGTATCCAGCTTTGTCGATCACACTTCTGGCACGCGCATAAGTGTACTGAATGTAAGGGCCACTATTGCCCTCAAGGTTGACGACTTTGTCCCAGTCAAAAATTATATTACTCTGGGGTGAATGTTTGAGATCAAAATACTTAACTGCTCCAATGCCCACCTTCTCACTCAGTTTATCTATTTCTTCTTGGGAAAATCCTCGCGAGGTTGAAGATTCTTTTATTATCTTTTTTGCTTTTGCAACAGCCTTGTCCAGTACCTCCTCAAGCTTGATTGTACCGCCACTTCTAGTCCTAAACTTTGTGCCATCCTCAGAAAGATATAACCCATGTCCTGTATGGTAAAGAACAACATCATCCCTTACTATCCCAATCTTCCTTGCTGCAGCAAACACCTGCTGGAAATGCAGTGACTGTTCTGCGCCGACCTCATAAATAATGATGTCCGGATTCCACTTTTTGACTCTAAAGTCAATTGTTGCTAAATCACGAGCAGCATAGGTCGTTGTACCGTCACTTTTAAGAAACATTAGCGGTACTTTTATCCCAAAATCGCTTAAATCTATAATTTTCGCTCCATCAATTCCATCAGAAAGGCCTTTGAGCTCACCATCCTCAAAACGCTTGATCAAATCTCTCATCCTGTCTTCGTAAAAACTTTCTCCATAGGAAAAATCAATACTCACCCCAAGCCTCTTATAAATACGATCAAATTCAGAGATTGAGACTTCAACACATCTCTTCCAAGTCTCCCGTGCCCTCTCTTCCCCCTCCTCTAGCCTCTTAAACCAAGCTCTCGCTTCATCTTCCAATTCAGGGCTTTCTTTTGCCTCATCATGAAATCGAACGTAAAGTTCTTCAAGTTTGTCTATGTCAAACTCGCTTACCTTTTCCCGGTCTATCATATATAGTAGTTTGCCGAATTGGGTTCCCCAATCGCCAATATGATTATCTCCAATTACCCTATATCCCAGTGATTTATATATGTTGTAAAGAGCTTGTCCTATTATGGTCGAGCGAAGATGCCCAATTGAAAACCTCTTGGCAATGTTTGGCGAAGAATAATCAATTACGACAGTTTTTCCCTTACCAACATGAGACACAATGTCCAAATTATCTTCCAATGCCAATTTCTTTAGATTTTCAAAAAGTATCTCCTCCTTTACGTAAAAGTTTATGTAGCCAGATACGGTTTCCACCCTTTCAAAGACACTAGATATCTCTTTTTCTTTCCTTAGATCATCCAAGAATTTTATGATAGACCCTGCATCTTTAGACAAGTTTTTGATCTTATTAATATTTATCGAATAGTCCCCAAACCTATAATCCTCCGGTACATCCACTACCAGATCTTTGAACCCAAACTTTCTAGTTAAAATATCAGCAAGTTTTCTTTTCTGTGATTGCATGACAAAATAAAAAACCTCTAAGTATAAAGGATGTGCGCCAGGCGGGAGTTGAACCCACAATCTTTGGCTCCGGAAGCCACTGCTTTATCCAGTTAAGCTACTGGCGCAAAGTCTTACCTATTATACTGCATTTTTATGTTGTCCAGACTATTATTTGAGCCAAGTCTTATCTCCATCAGTTTCGATCTGGATATCTCCTTCTACATCTGTCCTCAAAACCCTGATACCTTTTGACCTTAAAATATCCAAGATCTCTCTGTGCGGATGGCCATAGGGGTTGTTTTTTCCTGCAGAAATAACTGCAACATCAAAAGCCACATCATTTACTAGTTTCTGAGTTAGACCATTCTTGCTCCCATGATGAGGTATTTTGATATAGTTAATATGGTCAATACCCTTAGCACTTAAAATCTGTGCAATTTCATCAGAAACCGATGGGGTCATATCTCCCGTAAATAAAGCAGTAAAATTCTTGAACCTAGCCAATACAATTATAGAAAATTCATTCAAGTCAAGATTGGTAACATACTCCCCCAAAACACCACCGCAATGTTCTGATTTCCTACTGCCTACAACAGTCGATTCATCACAGGGATTTATTTTTGTCTCTTCAGTGAAAATATCAGAATTCGGGTACAATATATCTAAATATATCAAACCACTACGTAATTTTCTGTATCTAGTTGGATCAATAACTTCAGCTCCCGACCCCCCCACTTTATTTTTTAGCACTCCATATTCATAACTGCTAGCATCTAAGGAGTTCGCGATAAAATATACAACCCGATATGTTTCAAAGACGTCGATCAATCCCATATAATGATCCTTTTGAGGATGAGTCAAAATTACAACCTCAATATTTCTGTCCCAAAAAGGCATGTTCTTGTCCAGACACTCTAAAACCTTCCTGTCCGGCCCCCCATCAATCAAAATCTGAATATCTTTCCTTGTCATTAAAATAGCATCTCCTTGACCAACATCACAGGCAACTATTTTTAGATTGTCAGATCCTATACTAAGTACCGCTAGAACTGCGGTACATAAGACCAAAAATATAACTGAAAATACTATTCTTACCTTTGTAGACATTTCAACTTGAATTAGGCAAAGATATCAACAACAAATGTAAAAAATCTCGCCAAAGGATAGCCAACAAGTAGAATCATCCGGCCAACAGGAAAGGTTAAAATTCCCACTATTCCTCCCACATACCCAATAATTGTCAGCGGAGCTATAGACCAGAGGACAATTGAATTTATTATAACTGAGAGCAAATTGAAATTTCCGAATGTAAAAAAGAGTACCGGCATTACTCCTATCTGGGCTGATATTGTCGTGTCAAGAGAGTCCTTAAAGACCCTTGGCAACCTCTCAATGAATGCCAATCTCGATGTCAATAATGAGACTCTATTGTAGAAAACTATAAGAGATATCGTTGCAAAAAATGAAAGAAAAAAGCCAACATCATATATCCACCGTGGGTAGACTAGCAACATAATAGAAGCCGAGATCGCTACTGCCCTGAAAGACTGGTTTAACCTTCCTACGAACTGGGCAAGGTAGGAAATCGTACCCATAATTGAAGCTCTAACAATTGGAGCCTCAAGACCACACAGTATACTGTAGACCCAAATCCCAACAACTGCGATTGCAATCGCAGTCCTTCTTCTAAACAAGGATACCGCCAACCCAACCAAGAATCCACCAACAAGTACCACATTCATTCCTGATGCAACTACAACATGTGCGGTACCGGTATTTGTCAACTTTTTCCACATCTCTGCACTGATTCCTTCCTTCGATCCGAGTGTCACTCCCGCCACCAACCCATATTCATCCAAAGGCAGGGATCTCCTATACACCGACAATAATTTCGATCTTAATATGCTCAGAGGATCATTGGCAGGTATAAGCTTAATTATCCTTGCCTTATCCAAATTGTTGCCTCGAACAGTACCTTCCAAGACAACTCTATCACCATAATAAAGCCGTGGGTATGCTGGCAAATAAACTTTTAGTCTACCCACTCTTAAATACTGTCTGTCATCAAAGATAACAGTGCCAGAAGATACTCTAGCTGCAATTCTTACATTATCACCATCCTTGAGATTCAAAGTAGAAGTAGTTAAACGAAGTAGAAAGACAACAAAAAAAACAAACAATAAAGGCAAAACTCTTCTCACAAAATCGCAATACTAAAAAAATAATCTAGTCAATATACAACTACATAATCCCTTATCTTCTCAAATACACTCTTTTTAATCGCACCCTTAGTTACCAACTCTTCTATGGATGAGTAAGGTCTGTGATCAATGATACTTTGCCCGTAAACCTGGCCTATTCCAGGCAAAGAATCAAGCTCTGCAAGGGTAGCTGTATTGATATTTATCATTTTCTCTTTTCCCGACAAATTTCCGCCTGATATACTTTGATCCCCAGCCGAATTTTTAGCACTCAAGTTAGCATTCTGCTTACCTAAAACTTCGCTAGTCTTAGGAATATAAATTTTTTGGCCATCTACTAATTTTGCTGCACGGTTAACGACCTTCTCCAACCATTCGCTATCAGCTTCTCCTGTAACCCCTCCCGCCTTTTTGATAGCATCTTCAACCCGAGAACCACTTTCAAACTGATAAACACCCGGGTTCTTTACTGCCCCAGACACTTCAACAATCACTTTTTGACTTGATTCACCAGCTGTCTCTCCTCCGCCAATGATCTCTACTTGGGAATCACCACCAAGATTACCTCTATAATAAAAAAACAATCCCAGAGAGACCAATATCAAGCCGATGATAGTTAAGACAGCTTCTGTTTTGTGTCTCTGTAAAAACCCATCTAAGGACAATCCTCCCGCCTCTTCATGTCCATCACCCGATAAGCTTTCCCCCTCCATCAAGATCTATTTTATCTCTCCAAAATTCTTTTTGTCTATAAAGATAGAACTAGCGAAGGCTACCGAAGGGTGTCAAACAATCCACTTCAAGAAGTAGATGCAACAACTAAACCACAAAATTTACGAGCTTCCCTTTTACATAAATTTCCTTCTTGATAACCTCACCCGAGATCCACTTTGAGACCTTTTCATCTTTCTTTGCTAGGCTAATAACAAATTCTTGATCATCCACTTGATCAGAAGTAACTGTCATAAGTGAGCGAAGCTTTCCGTTTACCTGTACAGCGATTGTGACAGTCTCCTCAAATGTTTTCTTGGGATCGTGCTTAGGCCAAACTGCCCGATGAATTGAGAATTTCTCCTCCAAAACATTCACCCAAACCTCTTCAGCTAGATGTGGCGCAAAAGGAGCAAGTATCAGGGCAAGGTTTCTTAGGTAAATAGAATTTCTTGTCTTAATATCAGTTTGCACGGATGGCTTAGAACTTTGTTTAGAAAACCCCAAGCCAGCCTCAATCAGTAAATTGACATACTCCATGATCGAGGCAATTGCAGTATTATACTTAAATTCCTTAATATCTTCAGTTACTTTCTTTATAGTTTGATGCATTTTGACATCTATTTTACCTCTAACTTCAGGTGACAGCCCCGAATCGTCAAAACTATTAAATACTCTCCAAATTCTATCGACAAATCGCCTCATTCCCTCAATTCCAGTATCACGAAAATCAGGAGATCCATCCATCGGCCCCATAAACATTAAGTACAGTCTCAAGGTATCAGCACCAAATTTTTCAACATAATGATCGGGGTTGACTACATTTCCCCTAGATTTGCTCATCTTTGCACCATCCTTTATCATCAGTCCATGAGCAAAAAATTTTGGGAAAGGTTCATCAAAATCCAATTTTCCGAGATCAAACAGAAACATAGTCACAAACCTAGAGTACATAAGATGCAAGAGTGCATGCTCAGCGCCACCAAAATATAAATCTACCGGAAGCCATCTCCTGGTAATTTCACTATCAAAAGGATATTTACTACTACTTTCTATTCCAACACTTGGGTAGCGTAAGAAATACCACGATGAGTCTAAAAATGTATCAGATACATCCGTTTCCCTTTTTGCATCGCTCCCACAATTTGGGCATTTGACCTCATAAAATTCTGGGTGTTTAGCCAATGGCCCACGTCCCGATCCATCTGGCTCAAAATCCGACACTGCGGGCAAAACAACCGGCAATTCATCTTCAGATACCGGGAACCAACCTTCAGAATTCCAATCATCAAAAATCCCCGCAACACCTTTTAACCCAGATAACCAACCCTTCCCTTCATCGGTATCAAACCATCTAATCCCATTACTAGCACATTTTGCACAGTAAATCATAGGAATTGGAGGACCCCAATATCTTTGCCTTGATATTAGCCAGTCCCGCAAATGGTAATTTGTGAACCTTTTTCCTATACCCATTTCCTCCATATAGTCAATTATCTTTTGCCTTGCTTCCTCCGTTGTCATGCCATCCAAGAAACCAGAGTTGACCATTACTCCCTCACCCTCATACACTTTGCCCACCTCTGATATTTCTGAATCATTACCATCATTCTTCTTGACAACTCTGACTACTGGCAAATCAAACTCCCTAGCAAACTCAAAATCCCGTTTGTCATGCCCCGGAACTCCGACAACTGCACTAGTGCCAACATCAGCTATAACAAAATCCGCTACAAATATAGGCATCTTGCGGTTATTAAGCTCGTTTATTGCATAGCTTCCGGTGAATACTCCTGTTTTTTTCCTGCCTTCTTTTATTCTTTCTTGATCTGATTTATTCAGGGACTCTTGCACATATTTTCTAACTTTTTCGATATTCTCAGATGTTGATAAATCTATGCAAAGTGGGTTTTCGGGAGCAAGCACAATAAATGTCGCCCCAAAATTAGTCTCGGGGCGAGATGTCCATACTACAATCTCTTTATTACTGCCATCTACACGGTAGGTTATATTTATCCCCTCCTTCTTACCAATCCAATTTCTCTGCGCCGTCTTAATCTTATCTGGCCAGTCAATTTTGCTAAGATTTTCTAATAATCTATCAGCATATCTTGTGATCCTAAAAAACCATTGTTCCAGATGTTTCCTCTCAACTGGCGTTCCACATCTCTCACAAACCTGAAGTCCTTCAGGAACTTGATCAAAACTTTTATAACCTTCCGGCAGTTTACCTGCTTTTTGAGGAGACATCACTTGTTCATCTGCAAGGACAGTCTTGCACGAAGGGCACCAATTGACAGACGAGCTCTTTCTGTAAGCAAGACCAGACTTAAACATCTGCAAAAACAGCCATTGTGTCCATCTGTAGTAATCTGGGGAAGACGTTGTAACTGTTCTTGTCCAATCATATCCATGACCTAGACTCTTAAGTTGGGATTCATAGCGTTTAATAGTTTTGCCCAGCATCTCCTGAGGAGTCATTCTAACCTTAATTGCATAGTTTTCTGAATGTATACCAAAAGAATCATAACCAATGGGCTGAAAAACCTCATATCCATTCATCCTCATAAATCTCCCAAAAACATCGCTTCCCGTAGAAGCAAAGGCGTGTCCTGCATGAAGTCCCTCGGCAGAAGGATAAGGGAACATCCAAAGGTTGTAGAACTTTTTATCTCCACTCGATATCATATCTTTGGGATAATAGATTGATTCTCTTAACCAGATATCTTGCCATTTAGACTCGATCCTAAGATGATCATAATAAGAGCTGGAGTGTTTTCTTATATGTTTATCTTTTTCTTTTTTTAACATGTCAACCTATTTTTCAAACTTTGGGATAAATTATATTGCAAGACAGAATACTTTGCAAAATGATCACCACTATCATTTTTTCCGAATTAAATTTTCTTATAGTAATAGGCCTAGCAATCCCATAATATAATTAGTATATAACTGATGCAACAAAAATGGTAAAAATATCCATTGAGTAGAAAGTAAAGACTTTTCTTCAAAGTAAAGATATCAAAAATCATCAAATGCCTTATTTTTGGCTTTTAACAATAAATATTTTCCTTAGCATTTCGTTTACACGAGTGCTAATAGTGCAAATTCCTCAGTAAAAGGACAAGCTATACTACTCACTTAAAAAGTCCCAGCCTGTCCTTTTTATTGATATCATATAGCCCCTTTTTTCCTAATCTCCATTTATTTTCACTATGTTTTTCACAAAAAATTTACATATTGTTGCATACTTTTTACAACTTGTCTACGCTGTCTTCTACATCACTCGCTAACGACTCAATCCCAACATAAATCTCTACATTATCTTTTCGGACCCTCATCAATCCATTTGTTACAGGTAATTCCCTAACCGCTCCGCCAAGCTCCCTGATAATTAGTTTATTCTTAATTAGGGAGATAAAGTTGGCATGTTGAGGCAGAACATCAAATTTCCCTTTTTTATTATATGAGCTGACAGATGCAACCACCCCGTCAAAAAGGGTGCCCTCACGCGACTTAACTAGCAGGTTAAACTTATACATTCTCTAACTTTATATCCGATATACTGCCAATAAATCGGAACTTATCTTCTGGAATATGATCGTACTTCCCAGAGATTATTCCTCTTAGGTCCTCAATTGCAGTCCTAACATTTACGTACGCTCCCTTTTGACCTCTTTGCCCCTCCGTAACAAAAAAGTTTTGGGTCATGTAATTTCTTATCTTCTTTGCCCGGTGATAGGTCAATTGATCCTCAACTGACAATTCTGACTCACCAACCAATGATACTATCCTCTCTAGACTTTCAGCTTGCTTTAAGATTGCCTTGGCGGCTATTGCGGTCTCGTAGTGCAAATCTCCAACCATCTTAGGATTGAGAAATGTAGATGTTGACGAAATTATGTCTATAGCTGGAAGCAGCCCCTCCTGATACATTCTCCTTGATAAAACAACAACAGATTCAAGATATGGAAGGATTGTCTGTACACCATGGTCTAATAAGTCATCGGCTGGCACGTATATTGCTTCTATTGTTGTTATCGATGCATTCTGATTAGCAACCAGCCTCTCATGGAAATCAGCCATTTCCCCCTCAAGAGTAGGCTGGTATCCATCTTCTGATGGAATAGTACTTGTAAGGGTAGAAAGCTCATTTCCCGCTTGAGCAAACCGGTAAACATTATCAACAAAAAAAAGTACATTTTTTTTCTTCTCGTCCCTGAAATACTCTGCTAAGGTTACGGCTGAGAACGCTGCAAGAAACCTGACTGCAGGATTTTCACCCATTGGACCAAAAACAAGAGATGAAAACGATGCCACCCCGCTTGCCTTAAGTGCCTCGTAAAGCTCCAATCCCTCTCTTGCCCTCTCTCCAATTCCTGCAAAAATAGATACCGTTCTTTGTTTATCCCTTCCAATGATGTTGTGAAGTATTTCTGTCAGCAATATTGTTTTCCCAACCCCAGCTCCTCCAAACAGTCCCATCTTCCCACCCTTAGCAAGAGGCGCAAAAACATCAATAGCTTTAATACCAGTCTCAGCAATTTCCACATCGGTCTTTATATCCGCTATGTTTTTATAACTTTTATGTATCGGTATGCTATCCTCGGTCTCAATGTCTACACCTCCATCAATTGGACGGCCGAAGATGTCCACCACTCGTCCTAAAAGACCATCTCCAACAGGAAATTTTATTGGACTTCCTGTATTTACTACCTTTGCCCCTCTAAAAAGTGAGTTTGTTCGGCTCAGAGCAAGACAATAGAACGTGTTTGGACTAGAAGATGAATAAACTTCAAAACGGATATCGGGATCACTCTCCAAATACAATTGATCATGAGGTGCAGGCATTAAACCCTTAAATTCAATCTCCACGACCTGCCCTTTTACGCTTTTTACTCTACCAATACTGGTCTTTTCCATATCTTTCTATTACTTTAGATATACTTGTATAGCATACTAGCAAGATTGTTGGTTTGTCTCTTTGCCATATCACTGTGGATGATTCTCATTCTTTCAAAGGCCAGATCTTTGAGCCACTCCTTAATATTTTCGTTTGCTTTATCCATGGAGACAATTCTAGACGCCAGCTTCGCTAATTGAGATTCTCTAACTGACTGCTCAAACAAGGACGCAAATATTTCTGTTTCAAAAAACATAAGAATTTCTTCGATGCTTGGTTCAAATAAATAATGATCGACATCAGGGTTAGGACTTTCCTCTATCTGGGTCCCAGCGGTGATATCAAAAACATACGGAATCTGAGTCACCACTGATTTATATCTCCCGTAATAAATCCTGATCTGTTCATACTGAACCAGGTGCCTTACAACTTCCGATAGTTGAACCTTATCTATTCCATAATCGGGTAAATCAAAATAGGTAAAATCCCTGTCTGGAAAAACCTGGGTAAATAGATTTCTTCCCAACCTGCCAACTATTGTTATCTCAAATTGAGGATTCTTTTTGATGTCATAAGAAAAAGACTGGAATACCTTCTGCACAACTTCTCCATAAAAACCAGTGTTAGCTGAGATAAAAGAAGCAACGGTTTTGCCATTATGAGCAAGAAATGTTATTTTGGACGAATGTCCTTTCCTCTTTGTAGAAAACAATGAAAGCTTGCGGGAATATGCATCCAGAGTGTCCTTAAATATGCTATTGATGGATGCTAAAAACTCCCTGTTTTTTAAAACTGTATCTCTAATCTTCTTCATCCTCACTGAAGCAATCTGTCCATAAACTTCCACAAGTTCATGAAGGCTGCTTGCCTCGCTAATCTCTAAATCGATGTCTTTTTTCCTAAGAATATTCATAAAGCTTTTATTAAACTAGCTTGGGATTTTTCCTTACAGCTGCAACAAGATCTGAAAAACTATTTGCTGACTCGATCAATTTGTCAATCTTTGCTTTATATGCTTTATCTGTCTTATAGTCTAAAACTATTTTCTCTATTTGCTTTTCTACAGCACTAATTGCAATCTCATTCCATATACCAGCCCATATCATCGAGAGGATAATCACATTTGCATTGACAGGAATCAAGATATCCGTTGACTGGTTGAAAAAAGCATCTACTCTTTTGCCCATCTCCAATACTGACTTGATGGTCTCTCCTGCCTCTGCCCCAAAATGTACAAATTGCTTCATCTTTTCGTAGCTTACAAGGAAACTAAGTACCTGACGGCTGACATCGCGAAAAAGAGGGGTCTGAGACTGATGGCCGACACGAGTCACGGAAAGAAAGGGGCTAACCGCCGGACGTTTGCCTGCATTATATAAATCTATATCAAAAAAGATATGACCATCCGTCATTGCCATAAGATTTGTTTGTAAATATCCAGATAAATCTCCCATCACAGTTTCAGCTACAGGAAGAGCAGTGATTGATCCTTTTTTGAAGTTACCTGCTCTCTCGATAATTCTTGAATGAAGATAAAAAATGTCTCCAGGATATGCATTCCTCCCCGGAAACCTTCTTGCAAGAAGGGTAATCTCCCTATAAACTCTCGCATGTGTTGTCATATCGTCCAACACCAACAGCACATCCTCTCCTCGATCACGAAAAAATTCAGACACTGTCATTGCTGAAAAAGGAGTAAGAAAGATAAGCCCTGATTCATCAGATGAACTTGTAGCTATGATTATTGCATTCTTCAAGATACCTTTTTCCACCATGAACTCATACCTTCTTTTAATATCCTCCTTACGCTGGCCGATAATCGCATAGACACAGATTGCTCCAAGCTTTGACTGATTCTCTACAACCTGAAGCAAAAACTCTGTCTTCCCAGTTTTTCTATCCCCAATTACCAATTCCCTTTGTCCCTTTGATAATGGGACAATTGTATCAACTATCGAGACCCCTGTTTCCAAAGGCTCTTCAACTTTCTTCCTCCCTACAATCCCGTGTGGTTGCGTATCAACAGCACTAAACATAACACCATCGTGTAAATAAGGATCTCCAACGATAACCCTTCCTAATGGGTCAATCATCTTGCCTATCATTTGAGTGCTTACAGGAATCTGTAACATATTCCCTTTTCTGACCAGCTTCATCCCCACACGGACACCGTTATTTTCCAAGACCAGAACCTCAATTCTATCCTTCGTCATAGATATTACTTGACCAATACTCTCGTCCTCAAAGATAACCACTTCTTGTGGCTTGGCCAACGGCAAGCCACTAGCGTAAATTATCGAATGAACAATCTCCTCGACCACTCCAATTTCACCAATTTCATCAAGATATTTCTCAAATTCGCTCATATGGTGAGATACAATAAACCAACTAGCCCAGAGAATCTAGTTTTCTTACTATTTCTTCCCTAGTCGCATTAAGCTCAGCCTCAAAAATCCTGCGAAAAGAATAGTCTTTATAAAGGCCATTAAAACTAATAATCACTCCTCCAATTATTTGAGGATCACAACTTATATCCAAAACTATTTTTCTGGAAATAGCAGGCTGAATAGCTTCATAGATACGCTCAACCCCCACCCTCGTTGGCTCAAAAGCTAGAATAAGCTGAACAGTCTCAATATCTCTCAACATTTCCAAAAGTTTCTTCGAATAATCAAGGAGGCCGTCCTTTTGAGTTTCCTGGAGTATTATCTCACTCACCCAATATCTAACTTGAGTTTTTAACACTTCGTCAAGATCTCCTTCCTTTTTATAGAAACTATCAATGATACTATTCAGCTCGCTTTCTAGTGTGCTTATATCTTCCTTAGTTCTCAGACTCTCAATTAGCTTTGAATTTTCCATCTTCATAATTCTTTTTGGTTACTATATAAAACTAGATCTCTCTTGAGAACATTCCACTTTTTTTAGCATCATCTAGAGCCTTCATCACTAGCTTCTCATGCTCATCTTTGTTTATTTCTTTTGCTAGAACCTTTCTAGCAATCTGCAAAATCAATTCAGAAATGCCTTTATCTATTTGTGAAAGTCGAGCCTTCTTATACTCTTCAACATCTATTTCAACATTTTTATATGCTTGCTCTACATCTTCTCGCACTTTCTCAGCAATCTTTAATACATCCTGACGAAACTGCTCTCCAACGCCTCTTAGGTCTGCTGACAAGTTGTCACTTATCCTCCCTGGTATCTCGCTAATATTTTTGGCAGTCTCCCTCTCAATGTCCTCGAGAGTCCTCTGATATAAATTAAGATACATTCTAGTGGCCTTATTAACTTCCTCCTCAAACCCTCTAAGCTGCTTATCCGTAAAAAAGCGCGCGTTTGTCAACAATTCCCTTGCCGATTTTGAAGCAGTATCTGTAATTGACCTCAATTTTATTTTTGTCTCCTTAAACAACAAATCAATCTCGTTATCTGATAATTCAAGCTTTTTGAGATTGGCATACTTTCGAAAAACATCCATGTACGCCAAGACTAGTCCTACCATTAAAAGGACAAGAGCGCTAACAGCAAACAGCAAAAGATATATTAAAACTGGATCAACTGTCATGGTAAAACTTTACTTTCTCCCTCCTTGACCAAGGATTCTTCGCTATAAATACCAGCCAACAAATCTTGTCCACTCATCTCATCGGGAGGCCTCATACCTAAATACTTAAGTATTGTCGGTGCAACATCAGCAAGTGAACCCTTGGGAAGCAGTTTTGAATTATTATAAAGCTTTGCATCAACTGCTATAAACGGCACAGGATTATTGGAATGATCAGTATTGGTGCTCCCACTCGAGGTGGTAAAGAAAAAAGTATGAGTTGGATAAGTCAACATCTCCTCTGCATTTCCGTGATCTGCTGTTATAAAGATAGCTCCATTAACTTTTAGAACCTCATTTACCAATTCACCAAGGCCTCTGTCCACATATTCAATCGCCTTTATTGTTGCAGGTAAGCTGCCAGTATGTGCGACCATGTCTGGATTAGCAAAATTCAGGACAAAAAAATCATAAACATCCTTCCTTAGGGCTTTCTTAAATTCCGCAAGCAGTTTTGGCAACGACATCTCCGGCTTGAGATCATAAGTGGGGACTTTAGGAGAGGAAACAATTATGTCGTCTTCCTGGGCAAATGGATCCTCTCTCATTCCATTAAAATAGTACCTTACAAATCTTTCCTTCTCCGATTCAGACATATGAGCTTGAGACTTACCATATTCGCAGATAACTTGTGCCAAGGGCTTGCTAACTTCCTCAGGCATAAAGGCAACGGCCGAAACAGGAATATTCTTATGATACTGAGTCATTGATACAAAAAATAGATTTTTCAGAACCTTCTGCCTTTCAAAAGTTGATGATATTGAGACATTACCAACCTCCTTTGACAACTCCACATCATATCCAAAATCAAAAGTCTTCAAACTCTCAAAATCAGGAATAGTAAATGCCATCGTCAATTGCCTTGGCCGATCTATTCTAAAATTGAAGAAGATAACTGCATCATTATCATCTATAGTCACTATAGAGTCCTTAGTTTTGATTAGGGTGGGTTCAATAAATTCATCAGTCTTTCCCTCGCTATATGAGGATAATATTGCCTCCTGGACACTGTTTGCTATCCTCCCCTCTCCAAGAACTAAAGCCCTATAAGCCTTTTGAGTCCTTTCCCACCTTCTATCTCTATCCATGGCATAGTACCTGCCCATTACAGAAGCTATTTGACCAACTTTAGTAGCCTTTAAGGTATCTTCTATCTTTTCTGCAATGTATTGTGCTTCCTTTGGAGGTGAATCACGCCCATCTGTAAAAAGATGGAGAAATACATTTTCCATTTCCTCCTTTTTGCAAAACTTAACAAGAGCAAGCAAATGCTCAAGTGATGAATGAACATTTCCCGATCCAATTAGACCCATTATGTGCAACTTTGATCTATTTAACTTAGCATGAGACGCGGCCGACAAAAAGGCTTGATTTTCAAAAAAAGTCCCTTTTTCTATAGATTGATTTATTCTCTTTAGATCCTGCAAAATTGCCCTTCCCGCACCTATCGTCAAATGTCCGACCTCGGTATTGCCTACCTCATTGGCAGGCAGTCCAACAGACTCACCTGAGGCAATAAGCTCAGTATGGGGATAGTGCAAAAGTAAATAGTCAAAATTCGGAGTTTTTGCTAGTGAAATAGCATTTCCTTTCGAAGGAGGTGCCAAACCCCACCCATCCATTATCAATAGGACAACCGGTCTTGTCTTTCGCGGCCTTTTCCTAAAAAGATTAAGTCCAAACATAGCTATTAAAGCACAAGTATCATATATGCAATGCCAAGCCCAACAGCTATAATCACTATTGTAAGTATAATATTGAGTAAAACAGTAAGCTGGATAGTTCTTCTTGCTAGTGGATTTCTTCCTATTGCCTCAATGCCAGCCTTCGAAGCCCTCCCAAAATACATCATTCCCAATGTAAACGACAAAATAATCATTATTACAGCAAGAACATATCTCAATGATGCCAAAGGCTCATAAAGCGGGATAGTCAATCCTTCGCGGATATATTGCAAAAGGTTTGACCCTCCTTTAGCAAATCTGGATGCAGGATGAATATTTATTACAACCTGGATCTTCCCGACAGCGCCGGGGTCATCCGACTCATATGTTTCTAGTGCACTACCAACAACATAACCATTCCTGGTGGCTTTCATGCCTGTTCCAGCAGTTTTTGAAGATGTAATTAGATCGCCCTCCTTTATGGCACCACTAGAAGAAGTCACCTTTACACTAGCAACGCCATTATTAAGTATCAAAACAGATCTTTCTATATCAGAGTCCTCCAAAGATACACTGGGGCTATCAACAACAACTCCAAAGATTGCCGTATCGTACTCGTCTGTACACTTCATGTATCCTGTCGGATACGAACAAATCACATCTCCCGCCTCTACATTTTCAGAAACAGGAATAGAAACAGCATAACCAGTAGAATCAGAAGCCGAATAGACGCTTAAAACAAAAGAAAAAAATAAAATTGATGACAAAAATGTTAATATTAAAAAATTACGCTTCATACAATTAAATCAATAAGGATATATATACCAGCAATAACTACTCTAATATAACTTTAGCACAAAGATCAAATAATAAGAATAAAAATAAAAAAAGAAAATAGGTCTCAGATATCATTTACCGCATATTAGACGCTAAATTAGCATATATTTGACAAGAAATTCCCACAAATCTGGGTAACTAAAAGGCCTACAGATCGTAGGACCAATAAAAAAATTTCGACAATCTACTTACCGTTTTTTCTTTAATACTTAAAAAAGTTATCTATATGGTATACTAACTATGCATAGTTTTTGCTTGCGGAAAATATTAGGATATTAATCCTTCACTTTTTTTAGCTTCCAATTTAACCCCAAGTTTTTCATTTAGCTTCAAATGATGCTTGACAAGTAGGCTCTAAGGTGTCTTAATAAATTTAGACATTTTGATATCGATTGTCCAAAATTTCTTGTCCAAATTTCAAAAAATATGCCCAGCCAGAGACTTCTCACCATTTACCAGGCAGCAAAATACCTTAAGGTTTCCGAAAAAACACTTAGACGGTGGGAGAAAAACGGCAGAATTTCCCCTGTTCGAACCCATGGTGGACATAGGAGATATACGGTCGACCAATTAAGGTCCGCAAAACGAACCAAAATTTACTCATCTAAAAACGCAGTTCTGGAACTAAGATCTCATAAACTTTCAGAATCAAAATTACCACCTCTTCAAACTGACATCTATAAGGAAAAAGACGAAAAAGTAAGAGATGTCATAAAGGCAATTTACCCCAAAATTCCCTCATCTCACAAAAACCTTATCAAGATTTCTACAATTGCCTTTTGTATTTTTTTCCTATCAATAATTTATCCCAAGATTAATCTTGGTAAACTCAGGAACCAACTACTATTGAACAATCTAATCAAAAAGGAAAATCTAGGCAAATCGTCAAATATCCCTTCTCAAGTACTAGCAGCAACCTCACTAAATAATGTCTCATTCAATGTTAACGTAAGAAGTAACTTTTCAGAGGATGCGACATTTAACCATGCAATCTATGCAAATGGAGCTGTCATCGACTCAACATCGACTGCATTTGAACTTCTAACCTCACCGGCTTCGATAAATTTGGGCAGCTCGGCAAACCAGATAACAATTGGTTCACAATCTGGAACCACAACCATTAGAAATTCAATCTCCGTAGAGGGAACAGATAATGACATATCTGGGACATTAAATCTGTCAGGCAATAATTTAACTTCATCGGGAGATCTTTCTATAAATCCCGCTGGAGGTGCAGTCAGTATTGGGACAGCTTCACCAGATAGCATTGACTCAACTGGCGGAGACCTGTTTGTAAGCAGCGATCTTGAAGTTGATCAAATTGCATATATTTCTACACTTTCCATCAATGGAGATGCATTTACAGATCTAACTGGGACAGGACTTCAAATTTCTTCAGGATCTCTGCAAACCACATTAGGAACATCAATTGATTCATCTGAGATCAGCGACGATACGATAAAAGAAATAGATCTTAACATATCAAACTCTCCAACAAATGGCTACATCCTGTCTTATAACTCCTCAAGTGGTGGTTTTACTTGGGTATCAGCAGCCAGCGACCTCTGGACTGATTCGGGGACAATCACATACCTCACAAGCACCTCCGATGATCTGGCACTCGGAGGATCAACAAGTTCTGCACCACTCTACTTTGATGTATCAACTGGCAATCTCAACTTAAACCTTGGAGACTTAGTTATTAATAACATCGGACTTTCAGATGTTGGGACATCAAATACCACAAGCGGTGCCTCGCTGATTGGGGTATTTGATGAATTAACCAATTCTAATTCGACCAATCTCCAGGATGTGTTAGATGATCTAGATGCTGCAATTGGTTCAGGAGCATCAAAATGGACGCAAGGCAGTGGATTTATCTACCTTACAAACTCAACTGATTCAGTAACAATTGGCGGTACTACCTCCCTTGCCAAACTAGGGATAGATGGAGATACTGATGAGATTCAACTACTTGTTCAGGCAAATTCAACTCAAACAGCAAATCTAGCAACCTTCGAAAATTCCTCAGGAAGTGATCTTCTGCAGATAACAAATTACGGAGATCTTCTTGCAGGATTTACTCAACTTGACGGGTCAACCACAACTACAGCATCAAGTACTTCAAATAGCATTACTGTCTCAAGTACTGCCAACTTCAATGCGGGAAATTACATTAAGATATCAAATGTTTCAAGCAACTGCGGGCCTGGCACAACCACTTGCTATGCAAAAATTACCTCGGTTGGTGCAAGCTCTCTACTTCTTAATGCCTCTTTTACAGTTGATAACGGTGCCACAATCACAGAATATCACCTTCCCGAGGTTGGCGCAGACAACCTCACCCAAACTTTAACCAATAGATATGGAAGAGGCTATTTTATTGCAGGGGTTACAACTGGAAATGGAACTACAATCCTTGATGAAGGGCAATTATATACTTCAAGCACAACATCTGAAAATTCTTTAGGCCTTTCGATCTTGACTGGATCAACTACCACCTCTGGAAATTCAGGAAACATAACCATTGACGTCGGCTCAGCTGCGGGAACAGCAGGTACTATCTCAATTGGAACCAACAATACATCAGGAATAACAATAGGAAGGTCTGGAATCAATACTACTATAGGTGGCAATCTTGTGGTCAATGGCCAAACTATTGCAGATCTTACAGGAGACGGATTAGATATCGTATCAAATGCCCTCACAATAGATCTTACTACAGCAACAGATGGGCTCTCTTCAACAACAAGCTCTAGTTCCGGGCTCGAAGTTCTATCAAGTGGACTAACTCTTCTCCAGGGCTGTTCCAGCGGCCAGATCCTAAAATGGAATGAAACAACGGATGTTTGGGAATGTGCAAATGACACAGGTGCAACAAGCGCAATAATCAATATTGAAAATAATGACGTTGCAGTCGGAACAAACGTCGATACAATAGACTTCAGCACTGATTTTCTCGTCTCTGCCTCACCATCAAACGAAGCTAATATATCTATTGCAGATGATATCCTCAACTTTACAGAATTCTCTGACTCCCTTACCCTTGATGCTGCAACAACAATTACAAATTCCCTTGCAGGAGACCTTTCAATAGACCTTACATCAACAGGAGATTTTGTAATTAAAGATGCTGGAACTGCATTCTTTACCTTTTCAGACTCACCCAATCAGGGACAGGGCAGGTAACTTTAACTGGTAATGTTGATGCAACTGCCGGTCTTGATGTAACTGGTGCAAGTTTAACTGTTGGGGGGTCAAACGCCACAATAACCACAGCTGGTGCTGCAACTTTTGCATCAACATTGACGGCCAGCGGGGACACAGATTTGGGAGACAGCTCCTCGGACACTCTCACACTAACTGCCTCTTTTGATTCAAATATAAATTTTCTGGACGCAGCAAGCGGATCATCCTACGTCATTTCTGGCTCAGATGCCACAACAGCAGCAAATGCAGGCGGAAATTTAACAATAAGTGCTGGAGACGGGTTAACTAGTGGCGGTGGAGGGAATTTAATACTAGCTGGCGGAGATTCCCCTAGTGGTACAGATGGGTATATCTCGTTCCTAACTGGCGGCGATTCTGGAACAGAGAGATTAAGAATCCAATCGGACGGGACATTCCTCTTTGAGAAAGGCACAAATGACTTAACGCTCTCAATCACTGCCCCATCAGGAGCCTCGCGCACCCTCACCATTCCAGCACTAACTGCTGATGCTGATATATGTCTATCAACAGGCAACTGTGCAGGAGCAGGAGGAGGAATCACTGGTTCTGGGACGACTAATACTCTGGCGAAGTTTACTGGTACCGGGACAATAGGAGATTCGTCAATAACCGATACAGGATCTTTAGTTACTTTCTCAACCGATATTGATTTGTCACTCGCGGGGTCAGAAAATCTAACACTAACCAATTCCAGTGCGTCAACTGATCAGCTTTCCCTTTCAGTATCCGGAGTAACTACAAGCGGGGTTGATGGAATTTCACTATCTTTTACCCAGGCTGATGATACAGACGCAACTGATATTAATTCAGCTTTATCAATCAATCTGACCTCATCATCGGCAGATGCCGACAACCTCTACGCAATTAACCTGGGCGACTTCACAGCGGGATCTGCTACCGAGACAGCGATAAGAATTGGAGCAGGATTCGACAATATCATCGAATTGGAAGGGACAGCAAGTGATGGTTTTCAAACCTTTATACAATTAACTTCACCAACTACAGACAGGACAATAACTATCCCTGATGCCAGCGGTACTTTATGTTTGACAAGTGGCAACTGCGCAGGGGTTGGTGGCACAGGAGATGTAATCGGCCCATCATCAGCAACAGATAATGCAATAGCACGTTTTGATGGTACAACTGGCAAGCTTATTCAAAATAGCGGAGTCACAATCGATGACAATAATGCAATAAGTGGTGTAACAGATCTCACAATCGCACTAACAGATGGAAACACTATCAATATTGACGGTGATGGAACTCCATCTGCAGATATAATACAAATCGGAGCAGGAGATACTTCCTCAACAGATGGAGTTGATGCACTTCAACTTACATTTGGTGTTTCTGCTGCAAGTGGAAATGTGATTGATATAACTCCTTCATATGCTGATGCTACTGCTGGTGCAACTAGTGAAACATATAACATC
>QZGF01000017.1_pt1 | contig 32731 bp, 31 predicted proteins | sample 1990021 | NCBI WGS metagenome assembly QZGF01 (sample SAMN10076523, study PRJNA491371) | Subsurface metagenome, whole genome shotgun sequencing project. | isolation source: subsurface fracture fluid from borehole BE326-BH2 | place: South Africa: Beatrix Gold Mine | collected 2015-06-18 | reverse complement strand
ATTTATTCAACTAAAAGCAGTGAAGCCATCACTCCAACGCCGAGAATAAAAAATATTAATTGACCGAAAGATTTTTTAAGGCCAACTTCTTTATGGAGTTCCGGTATCAAATCCGCGCAAGCGATATAAATAAATCCGCCGATAGTGAACGGAACAATTAAAAAAGAAAGATGGTCCATTTTGTTTTCAATGATTAAAACAAGTAAAGCACCGATTATCGCCGTCATTCCCGATAAAAGATTGAAAAACAAGGCTTTTAATCTGGAAAAACCTCCCCTAACAAGCACTCCGAAATCGCCGATTTCCTGGGGAATTTCGTGAAAAATAACCGCCAAAGTTGTGGTAATGCCTAACGGCAAACTGACCAAATAACTTCCGGCAATTACCATGCCGTCGATCAAATTATGCAAGCCATCGCCGATTAAATTAATGTAAGCGAAAGGTCGAGGGTGATGATGAACGGGATTTTCTTCTGGGTAGCATTCATGGCAATGTCGCCAATGAATGAATTTTTCCAAAACGAAAAAGGTCAAAATCCCCGAAAGAATGGAAAGGGAGATTTGCCAATTCAAATCGGAATTCTCTATCGCTTCCGGCAAAAGATGTAAAAAGGCGTCGCCCAGCAAACCACCGGCCGCGAAACTCACCAAAAAAAGCAAAAGCTTCTCCAAAAAAATTCTGTTAATTGCCAAAGCCAAAACGCCGAACAAAGAAATTGCGCTTACTAAAAAAACGCTGATTAAAGAATAAAGCCAAACGTCAAACATACCAATTTATTTTACCACTAAAATTTTAATCTGATAATTAAAACTCTCCGAACCGGCCGCGATTTTAAACCGGACAAAATATTCCCCTTCTTTATTCCAAAAATGAGAAACGGTCGTGCTTTCTCCTTCCTTAAGATCGCCGCTTTCTTTCTGCCCATCTCCCCACTCTATTTGATAATTAATTTCTTTTTGTTCTGTTTGATTAAATGGATTTTTAATAATAAAAGAAAGCGGAATGTTAATTTTCGTTAAATAGGCGAGAGATTTAATTAATAAGTCTCCGTTAATTATTGAATTGGGATTAACACTCAATACTTCACCCGTTGTTTTTACTACCGTCGCTGCCGTTTTTTCTTTTAATTCTCCTAAATTTGTGGCTGTTTTTTCTTTTAAATTTTCTAAATTATCTGTTATTTTCGATTTTAATTCCGAAGTTTTAAAATAACTAGTAAAAGAATTTGCCGTTTCTTTTCCTTTTTCAAAAACAACGGAAGAAAAATCGGAAAAATAATCTCCTACTTTTGATAAATTATTTGAAAAAATAAACCCGGGACCAAAACTGAAACTGAAAGTTTTTTCCTGTTTTAAACCGAAATAAATCAAAACCGAAACAGTCGCGATTATTAAACTTAAAATTATTATTTTGCGCATATTACATCTCTTTTAATTCTTCTATCCCTAATAAATTCAAGCCTTTTTTCAAAACAATCAAAGTTGCTTTAACGAGCGCCAATCTGGTTTTTATTAAATTTTCGTCTTTCGCCGTCAGCACGGGACAAAAAGAATAAAAATGATTAAACGCTTTGGCGGTTTCAAAAAGATGTTCTGCAAGGATTGCCGGATTAAAATCATTGGCCGCCGCTCTAATTTTTTCCGGAAATTGAATTAAATAACGAAGCAAAATTAATTCTTCTTTCTCAATATTATGGTTTATCATAACGCCGGATTCTTTATCTTTTTCCGCTTTTTCCGATTCCGCCTTTTTTAAAATAGCAGACGCCCGGGCGTAAGCATACTGAACATACGGCCCGGTAAAACCTTCAAAAGAAATAGATTCTTCCGGATTATAATTGATTTCCTGATTTGGCTTGACCCGTAACAGATAAAATTTTATCGCGCCGACGCCAATTTTTTTAGCGCGCTCCATTGCTTCCTCTTTTGAAATTTTTTGATAACGCTTTAAAATTTCTTCCAGCGCTAACTCTTTCATTCCCTCGATCAAATCGTCGGCATCAACTACTTTCCCTTCTCGCGATTTCATCTTGCCTTCCGGAAGATTAACCATACCGTAAGATAAATGGCGCAAATTATTGACTCGCTCAAAACCGAGCATTTCCAAAATTTTGAAAAGCGTTTTAAAATGAAACTCCTGCTCAACGCCAACGACATAAATCAATTTTTCCGGATTAAATCTTTTAAATCTCGATTCCGCCGTGCCCAAATCCTGAGTGATATAAACCGATGTTCCGTCCTTACGAATTAAAGTAATTTTTTGTCCATCCGGCAATTCAACAATAATTGCGCCGTCTTCGCTCTTTTTAAAAATTCCCTTTTTAAGACCGTCTTCAACTATTTTCTTCCCTAATTTGTAAGTTTCGCTTTCATAATCAAAAACATCAAATTTCAATCCTAATTCTTTATAAGTCTCCTCAAATCCTTGATAAACCCAATTATTCATTGTTTTCCAAAGCTCGATTGTTTCCGGATCGCCCATTTCCCATTTTTTAAGAAGTTCCCGCGCCTCTTCTTCTAATTGCGGATTCTTGCTTGCTTCTTGATGGTAGCGAACGTACCACTTGCCGACAAAATGATCGCCTTTGATTCCCACTGATTCCGGCGTTTCGCCGTTCGCCCATTTCTTCCAAGCAAGCATCGATTGGCAAATATGAATGCCGCGGTCATTAATCAAATTCGCTTTGATTACTTTGTAGCCGACGCTTTCGAGTAAATTAACAATCGCCATTCCTAAAACGCCGTTTCTAACATGACCCAAATGAAGCGGCTTATTGGTGTTAGGAGAAAGATATTCCACTATTACCAATTTCTCCTCGCCGATTTTTGAATTACCAAAATCTTCTTTTTGAGAAAAAATTTCGCTTAAAATTTCTTTAAGCAAAAATCGTCCATCAAATTTAAAGTTTAAATACGGCCCAACGGCTTGAGCCGCTTCGATTGGTTCGGCTAAGGAAATATTTGCCGCTATTTTTTTGGCAATATTTTCCGGCGATTCTTTTAATTCTTTAGCCAGAGGAAAACACTCAAAACTAAAATCGCCCAAAAAGACATCGGGCGGATAAATTAAATCAAGGCCGTTAATTTTCTTGTTAAAAATCTTAAAAACCGCCTCCTTTATCCTCTCTAAAATAAAATTTTTAATATCTTCAACGGACATTATCTGATTTCCGCTTTGAATTTGGTTTTCAAAATTTTAATAATTTCTTCCATTTTATCATTCACTTCCTTATCGGTCAGAGTACGATCTTCCGCTTGGAAAACAATTCGGAAAGTCAAACTTCGCATTATTCGCGTGCGCCTATTCGCTAAAACTTTCACATATTCGTATTCGTCAAGTAAATCAACATCGTCGATATATTCCAAATCGCTTTCCTGAATTAACCGCATTATTTCGCCGACTCGAACCGTCGGATCAACCAAAATAGAAATGTCGCGCATTATTGAAGGATATTTCGGTAAAGGCCGATATTCGCGCTCTTCGATTGCCAATTTCAAAAGCGCTTCCAAGTCAATTTCCGCCAAAGCGCCTTCTTTATTGCCTATTAACTCCTGATTAAGCCTACCGAGATAACCGATAATTTCCCCGCCGGATTTAATGTCTAAAACTTCGCCGGATATGAGATAATCGCGGCTCAAATCCGATCCCGGCATTAAATATTCAACCAGACCGATTTTTTTAAACAATCTTTCAATAATGCCTTTGAGCTCAAAAAACATTTCGCCTTTCTTATTTTTTGAGGCCAGAATAATTCCAAGTTTCAAACTCTCTAAAACATCTTGACACTTGACACCTGACACCTGACACCTAAACACTTTGCCGATTTCAAAAATCTCAACTTCATTAAAAAACCGAAAATTACTCGATGCGTTTTTAATAAGATGCTGCGCCAAAGACGAACGCAAATATTTAAATTGACTACTTATCGGATTTTCCAACTCAATCACCTCGTCATCCGCTTTATCGATAAAAGAATAATTATAAACCTCGCTTAAACCCAAACCGAAAAGAATTTTTTTGATTTTATCTTTTAAAACAATTAAATCTTCAAATCCGGAAGGTATCAAACGGACATGAGGAGATTGAGGGTTTATCCGGCCATATCCGTAAAGCCGCGCTATTTCTTCGGATAAATCTTCAAAGGTTTCGATGTCGTCGCGAAGAAATGGCGGTTCCGCCAGTAAGTGAGCGATTGGATAATTGGGCAATTGATTAATTTTAAATCCCAATAATTCAAGATATTTTCGACAGGTTTTGATATCTAAATTTAAACCTACGAACTTATTGAATCTTTCTAAATCAAGTTTGATAACTTTTTCGCGCGACTTGGTAAAATTAATATCAACGCTCTCTCCGGCTTTGGCGCCAATAATTTCTTTTAATAATTTCCCTGCTTCGTTTAATCCCAACGGAACCAACTCCGGATTTAAATTATGAGAAAACCTCAAAGAAGCATCTGTTGAAAGTTTAAGGAATTTTGAAGTTTTATAAATATTGACGGCGTTAAAATTGGCGGCTTCGACGATAATTTTTTTTGTGTTTTTATCTACTTCGGCAAATTTTCCGCCCTTGATACCGGCGATTGCTAAAGGATTTTTCTCATCGGCAATCACCAAAACATTTTCATTTAATTCAAAAGTTTGATTATCTAAAGTGGTGATTTTCTCGCTTTTTTCCGCCCGCCGGATTACAATTGACTTACGATCTACAACTGATGACTTACGACTATTGTTGGTTGTTGGTTGTTGGTCGTTAGTCAGTTTATCGTAGTCAAAAGCATGAAGAGGCTGGCCTGTTAGAAGCATTGCATAATTCATTATATCTACCACGTTGTTTATCGGCCGCAAACCGCAGTCAATCAAAATTTTTTGAAGCCATTTTGGCGAGGAGACGATTTTTATGTTTTCAAAATACTGCGCGGCGTAACGAGAACAAAGATCCTTATTTTTAATATTTACGACAATTTTTGAATTTTGAATTTCAGATTTTGAATTTGTTTGAAATTTGGGATTTGAAATTTGGAATTTTATTTTTAAAATCGCGGCTATTTCTCGCGCAATTCCCATATGTGAAGCCGCATCAGAAAATCTATTCGGCGGAACGGAAACTTCAAAAACATCGCCGCCGACGTCTTCGGCTTCAAAAGAATGAAGATTTAATTTTTCGATTAATTCCTTTTTATTTTTAACGGCCGGAACCAATTTTTTAACAAGAGAATACGAAAACTTCATAATAACTTATTCTGCCGCAAAAAAGACAAAAAGGCAAACGTTAAAATCCCGAAAAAGACGTTCAAAAAAAGCTCTTTGGTGAAAAGAAAAGAAACGATTAATTTCGGCGAAAGAAAAAGATAAAAAAGCAATGTTCCGGCAACAATTAAAAAAAGAAAATTTAAAAAATTACGCCAAGGAAGATAATTTTTAATAATGAGCGCTCCAACGACTATTAAAGAAAAAATCAAGATTTCCGTTCCGACAACCGGAGAAAATTTCAAAATCAAAACCGCCAGCGCCGCCAATAAAAAACCTTCCCAAATACCGACAATAAAAAAGAAAGTGGCGACGACGACGATTAACGCCAAATTTGGCTTAACGCCAAAAACGGAAAAACCGAAAAAGGTTTGAATAAAAATCAGTAAAGAAACTAAAATAATTAATAAAAATAATTTCATATCTAATATATTAATACCTCCCTTAATTCGTTTGCGTTAAACGGCATTTTCAATCTCGCTTCTTTAAAAACGCCGGCGCTGGTTTCTTTGATCTCCGAAATTTCTCCGATTTTCAAACCGTAAGGAAATTCCTGACTTGCCGAATAAACGACGTCGCCAACCTGAAGCGGTTTTTCTTTATCTATTAAATCTACTTTCGGCTCGGTGCCGCCCTGAAAAAGAGCGTTGATTTCATCTTTGCCTATTCTTACCGGTAATTGCCAGTTGGGGTCAAAAATCGTTCTGACAACACTGTGATTTTCAAAAACTTCAACAACTTGACCGACTAAAATGTTTTCCTTCAAAATTACGACTGCCGATTTTTTAATCCCCTGCTTTTGACCTGCGTTAATTGTAATTTGATTTTTTGTATTAAAAGGATAAGTTGAAAAAACTTTAGCGGAAAAGAGTTTATTGTTATCATCTTGATACTTGACACCTGACATTTGATACATTTGAAACTGCGCGCGAAGTTCTTCATTTTCCTGTTTTAAACGCAGATTTTCATCAAAAGCCCGCTTTTTTTTGACAAAAAAAGTGGTGAAATAAGTAATGCTTATCAAAAAAATAATCAGAATAATAAAAAAATAACGCTTCATTGCTTAAGTTTATTTCTTTTCTTTCAAAACTTCAATTACCTTATTTATATAACAAGCATATCGCTCTAACGTATTAGAACGGTATACTTGAATATACTGGTATAATACACTATACCGTCGTTCTAACAATCCGGAAAATCTTTTTTAAATTAAAATTTTAACTTAAAACTCTTTCTATGAATCGGAGACTGGCCGTATTTTTTAATCGCTTTCAGATGTTCTTTTGTTCCATAGCCTTTGTGTTTATCAAAACCGTATTGCGGATATTTTTTATGAAGCCGGATCATCATCCTGTCGCGGCTGACTTTGGCAACTATAGAAGCCAAGGTAATTGCCGGAATTTTCTCGTCGCCCTTGATGACGGTTTTAGGGTTTAGGGTATAGCTACTAGCCACTAGAGTTTTTTGATTAAGATACAAGCCTCCGTCTAAAAATATTTTTGCCCTAGTGGCTAAACCCCAGTGGCTATTGGCTAATTTTTGAAGCGCGCGGGTAGCGGCTAAATTGGCGGCATTGGAAATATTAATTTTATCGATTATTTTCGGAGAAATGCTGGCGACGGAATAAAAAATTTTTTGTTTTTTTATAAAATCAAACCATTCTTCTCTCTGTTTTGGAGAAAGCTTCTTTGAATCTTTTAGTGGAATTTTAAATTTTAAATTTTTAATTTTAAATTTAGCCGGCATTAAAACCGCTCCGACAGTTATAACGCCGGCAATCGCTCCCCTCCCGACTTCGTCAATACCGATAATATATTTTTGACTTAATTTTCTTTTAGACATAATTTAATTATAATACCACTACTAGATATGAAATTCGTCCACTTACATACACATTCTCATTATTCATTGCTCGACGGTCTGGCTAAAATCGACGACCTCATCAGCCGCGCCAAAGAACTGGAAATGAAAGCTTTGGCTTTAACGGACCATGGCAATCTTTACGGTGCGGTGGAGTTTTATAAAAAAGCTTTAAAAGAAAACATCAAGCCGATTTTGGGCGTTGAAGCTTACATCGCCAAAGGTTCCCGCCTTGAAAAACAATATCAAAAAAACAACGGCAAAAATTATTTTCATTTGATTCTTCTCTGTGAAAACAATAAGGGCTGGCGGAATCTCGTTCAATTGATTACCAAAGCGCACCTGGAAGGATTTTATTATCGGCCAAGAATAGATAAGGAAATTTTAAAACAACACAGCGAAGGATTAATTGCTCTTTCAGCTTGTCCGGCCGGCGAAATTCCCCAGCTTGTTTTAAACAATCAATTTGAAGAGGCGGAAAAAACCGTTCAAGAATACCAAGAAATTTTCGGCAAAGATAATTTTTTTCTGGAACTCGGTTATCACCCCAATATCGAAGACGTCTCTAAGGCCAATAAAGGCTTGAAAAAATTATCGGAAATCACCGGAGCGCCGATAGTCGCCACCCAAGACATTCATTATCTTAGAGCCGAAGACGCCGACTATCACGATGTTTTATTAGCGGTTCAGACCGGCAATAAAATTGATGATGATGATCGCCTAACCTTAAAAGCCGACGATTTCTCAATGCGGCCGCCGGAAATGATGATTGAATTTTTCAAAAATCTGCCAGAAGCGATTGAAAACACGGTAAAAATCGCAGAACGCTGCAATGTTAATTTGACGCTTAATCAAATTCTGCTTCCCAAATTTCCCTTGTCCGCCGAAGCTTTAGCGAAGGCGGGATTGCCGGAAAATGAAATTTCCGCCCTTGATTATTTAAAAAAATTGATAACTGAAAAACTGCCTAACCGCTACGATACTTCGGATTCCAAAGTTTTGGAACGCTTAAATTACGAACTTGAAGTTATTGAAAAAACCGGTTTTGCCGATTATTTCTTGATTGTTTCCGATTTCGTTAATTGGGCGAAAGAAAGAGGCATTGTCGTCGGCCCGGGCAGAGGCTCGGCGGCCGGTAGTATTATTTCTTATATTTTAGGCATTACCGACATCGACCCTTTAAAATACGATTTACTTTTTGAAAGGTTTTTAAATCCCGACAGAATCGCCATGCCGGACATCGATATTGATTTTACCGATGTCAGAAGAGACGAAGTTTTCGCTTATCTGCGGCAAAAATACGGTGAAGATCGCGTTGCTCAAATTATTACTTTCGGAACAATGGCAGCCCGAGCCGCGATACGCGATGCCGGTCGAGCCCTAGGTCAACCTTACGGATTTTGCGATCAATTAGCAAAACTGATCCCTTTTGGCCAAACACTGGAAGAATCCCTTAAAAATGTTGCCGAATTGAAAGAGCTTTACCAAATAAATCCCGATGCCAAAAAAATAATTGACGCCGCCAAACATCTGGAAGGTGTTGCCAGACACGCCTCGGTTCACGCCTGCGGAATAGTCGTCAGTAAGGAACCTTTAACCGATTATGTTCCGCTTCAGCGATCGCCACAAGATCCAAACACCATCATTACCCAATTCGAAATGCACAGCGTTGAAGATTTAGGATTGTTAAAAATTGACTTATTGGGGCTGAAAAATCTGACAATTATCGAAGAAACAATTCGTCTTATTAAAGAACTTCGTGATGAAAATATTAATGTTTCAAAAATTCCGCTCGACGATAAAAAAACTTATAAAATTCTCCAGGACGGCGATACGACCGGCGTTTTTCAATTGGAGTCTTCGGGGATGCGCCGCTATCTTAAAGAATTAAAACCGACGGAATTCGAAGACCTTATCGCCATGGTCGCGCTTTACCGACCGGGACCGATGGAGCTTATCCCTTCCTATATCAATCGCAAACACGGCCGGGAAAAAATCGCTTATCTTCATCCGAAACTAGAACCGATTCTTAAAAACACTTACGGCATCGGCATTTATCAGGAACAAATGATGAGAATCGCCAGAGATTTAGCCGGTTTTACTTTAGCCGAAGCCGACACTCTGCGAAAAGCCATCGGGAAAAAAATCAAGGCACTTTTAGATGCTCAAAAAGAAAAACTAATAAAAGGAATGATTAATAATGGCATTGATAAAAAAACCGCCGAAACTATTTGGGGGCTTTTCCCGCCTTTTGCAAAATACGGTTTTAACAGAAGCCATGCCGCCTGCTACGCCTTAATCGGTTATCAAACCGCTTATCTTAAAACACATTATCCCATTGAATTTATGACCGCGCTTTTTAATGCCGATTCCGGAGACATCGAACGAATCGCTTTTTTGATAAATGAAGCCAGGAAAGCCGGCGTTGAAATTTTACCGCCGGACATTAATAAAAGTTTCGCTAATTTTACTCCGGAAGAAAACAATATCCGCTTTGGACTTTTAGCAATCAAAAATGTCGGTCAAAATATCGTCGATGCAATTATTCAAGAAAGAATAACCAGCGGATTTTTTAATGATTTCGTTGATTTCTTAACCAGAATCTATCATAAAGATTTGAATAAAAAATCGCTGGAAAGCCTTATTAAAGCCGGAGTTTTTGATTCTTTAAATACCGAGAGGGGCCAGCTTTTGACAAATATCGAAGAAATTCTTTCTTTCAGTCAGAATATTAAAAAAGCGAAAAACGGCGGTCAAAAACCCCAAAATAGTCTCTTCGGAACAAATTATTCAACGCCAACAGTTCTTAAGTTTAAAACCGGCAATAACACAGCTTCCGATTCGGAAAAACTCGGCTGGGAAAAAGAATTGTTGGGACTTTATATTTCCGGCCATCCCTTAGACCGCTATCAAGAGAAAATTAATCCCGCTTTCAGCGGAGTAAAATCAATCAAAGAAATTTTGAAAGCGGGCGCGATGAATGGCAACGGCTCTAAAATCGTAGGAGTGATTTCCAAAATTAAAAAAATAATAAGCAAAGTTGGCCAGCCAATTTTATTCGTAGAAATTGAAGACAAAAGCGGTTCTTTAGAAATGGTAGTGTTTTCCGACGCCTTAGCGAAAAATCCCGGTATTTGGCAAGAAAATAAAATTATTGTTGCCAGTGGTCGTTTATCTTACAGAAACGACGAACCGAAATTTATCTGCCAGCAAGCGACAGAATTATAAATTAGCCACTAGAGTTTAGCCACTAGCCACTAGGAAAATAAAAATGGGGCTGACCGATGTTCTGGTACAGCCCCGAATTTTCTCTTCTATTTTACATTTTCTGCTTTTAACGAAACCTTATTGTTATTTTTCTTGAGATAACTATTTAATAAGTTCTCCCAATTAAGATTTACCCCTGCTTCTTTAGTTAAATTATCAAACAAATTGATTATTAATTCTGCTGCATAATTCTGGCCATCAGATATCCCCATGTAATAACTGAAATTTCGGCCAAAGGCCACATTATGCGCAATTTCTGCTATGAAACTTTTCAATAGCGTGCTTTTCGGCACATATTGCGCATCAAACCCCACGTATTCTATTTCTGGATATTCTTTCATATTTTCTCCTCCTTATTTTTTAAATTGCTAATTTTATATTTTTTTGTTAAGATAGTTACAATTATTTTTGTAAATTATCTCTAACTTAAGTAGAACAAATCAAATTAAAAATGTCAATAGCTCAAAACTATCTCAAAAATCCGACATTCACTTGCTCATTTTCTCGCAATGGCGGCTAGAATAAATTTAAAATTCAAAAACCAAAATGAAAAATGACAATTCAAAATTAAAAATTGAAAAAATAAGACATTCCTTAACGCATCTTCTCGCTATGGCTGTTTTAGAGAAATTCCGCGACGCAAAACTTGGAATTGGACCGGCCATAGAAAATGGATTTTATTACGACTTTCAATTCGCGGACAAACGCGGACTGGACGCAGACTCACGCGGACAGAAAACAATAACCGAAGCTGATTTGTTGAAAATAGAACAGCGGATGCGTGAACTGATAAAACAAAATCTTGTATTTAAAAAAGAAAATATCGCTCCGCTCGCCGCCAAAAAACTTTTTGCCAAACAGCCGTATAAATTAGAACTAATCAAAGAACTTCAAAAATCTAAAAAACCAATAATAATTTATAAGACGGTTGAAAATCAATCTAAAACCAAAAATCTAAAACCTAAAACCTTATTTGTTGATTTATGCGCCGGCCCTCACGTAAAAAATACTAAAGAAATAAATCCTGATGCTTTTAAACTGACGAAAATCGCCGGCGCTTATTGGAAAGGCGACGAAAAAAATCCGATGCTCACACGAATTTACGGCGTGGCATTTGAAACAAAAAAAGAGTTAGACGATTATTTAAAAAAAATAGAACTAGCGGAAAAATGCGACCACCGAAATCTGGGAGAAAGACTTGGTTTTTTTATGATTGATGAACAAATTGGTAAGGGACTTCCTCTGTGGCTGCCAAAAGGTTTTGCAGTTCGTAAAAAGTTAGAAGATTATATTTATAAAATTGAAAAACAGAACGGTTATCTACATGTTTTAACGCCTCATATTGCTAAAGAAGATTTATATAAAAAATCCGGTCATTTAGCGCATTATAAAGACGATATGTATGCGCCGATCGAAATCGATAATGAAAAATATTATTTGAAACCGATGAACTGTCCCCATCATCATTCAATTTATAAACATGAAAAACGAAGTTATCGCGAACTGCCTTTACGAATTGCTGAATTCGGCACAGTTTACCGCTATGAACGTTCGGGAGTGCTTTCTGGTTTGATTCGTGTTCGCGGTTTTACCCAAAACGATGCCCATATCTATACAAATGAAGAAAATTTAGAAAAAGAAATTATTTCTATTTTAAACCTCCATAAAAAAGTTTTTGAAGATTTTGGAATTAAAGATTATTGGTATCGTCTGTCTTTGCCGGATTTTAAAAACAAAGAAAAATTTGGCGATATAAAAAATAAAACAACGTGGCAGAAAGGCGCGGCGGTTTTGAAAAAATCATTGCAAAATATCGGACATAAATGTATCGAAGCCGTCGGCGAAGCATCTTTTTACGGCCCCAAAATTGATATTCAAACAAAAGATTTATACGGAAAAGAAGATACTATCGCCACTATTCAGGTTGATTATTATTCGGCACCGAAATTTAATCTTTTTTATACCGACAAAAACGGCAAAGAAAAACCGGTAATCGTCGTTCATCGCGCGATTTTCGGCTCTTTTGACAGGTTTTTTGCTTTTCTTATTGAAAAAACTTGTGGCAGTCTGCCATTATGGCTCGCGCCGGTACAAGCAAAAATTATGGCAATCAGCGAAAAACACGACGAATACGCAAAAAAAATTCTAACTGAACTAAAAAATAACAACATTGACGCCGAACTCGCTCCCAGCGATGAAACTCTCGGTAAAAGAATCCGCGAAGCGGAAATGCAAAAAATCCCGTATATTTTAATTATCGGCGACAAAGAAACACAAAATAAAACCGTCAGCATCCGGCATTACAAACGAGGGCAAGAAGGCGAAATAAAACTCCACGAACTTATTGAAAAAATCAAAAAAGAAATCTCGCTGAAAAAATAAAAAAACCAGTTGCGAATTGCAACCGGCTAAAATAAATAAAGAATAAATAAATTAGTCGGGTGGCACAGACCGAAACGACCATTATTTCGGTTTTCGGTAATGATTATAAATAATTATAATGGCCGTTTCTAGTAACTAATGCCACCCTAGAAGATTTCGCTTCAATGCCGGATCAATTTTTTGTCACCGGCTCCACAAAACCTTCATTTCTGCCTGGGCACATGGTTAAACATTAACAATTATTTTTGCTACCACCGAGTGTGATGTAAACACCCTCATAGCAACACCCCCTTTCTCAAATAGATTAAAAAACTAATATAATTATATATATGTCAAAAAATTTGTCAACCCCTTATAAAATCATTGTTATTTTGGGCCCTACTGCCAGTGGAAAATCAGAATTGGCGGTAAAAATCGCCCTTCGACTCGGCTCAAGGCAAGCCAAAAAATTATGCGGAATAAAGGGAGCGGAAATAATTTCCGCCGACTCACGGCAAGTTTATAAAGGATTAAACATCGGCTCCGGTAAAATCACTAAAAAAGAAATGAAAGGTATCCCTCATCATCTTCTTGATGTCGCTTCGCCAAAAAGAATTTTTACAGTTGCTCAGTATCAAAAATTAGCCCAAAAAGCATTAAAAGACATTTTAAAACGCGGCAAACTTCCGATTGTTTGCGGCGGAACCGGATTTTATATTGATGCTTTAATATATGATCATCAATTTCCTGCTGTACCGCCCCAGCCGAAATTAAGAAAAGAATTAGAAAAACTTTCAACCGAAAAATTATTTGAAAAACTTCAAAAGCTAGACCCGCAACGCGCAAAGAATATAGACAAAAATAATCGCCGCCGGCTCGTTCGCGCTCTGGAAATTGTTTTAGTTACAAAAAAACCGATACCGAAAATAATAATTCCTCCCGGTAATAATACTATCACAAGCGATAGTATTGAAAAAATAAATTATAATATTTTAAAAATCGGCATTAAAAAATCGCCGGCAGAACTTAAAAAATTGATTAAAAAAAGATTGCTCAAGCGTTTAAAAATAGGAATGATCAAAGAAGTTGAAAATCTCCGCAAAAGCGGCGTTTCCTGGAAACGGCTTGATGATTTAGGACTGGAATACCGCTATGTTTCCCGCTATTTGCGCGGATTAATAACAAGGAAAGAAATGATTGATTTAATTCAAAAAGAAAGCGAGAAATACGCCAAACGCCAGATGACCTGGTTTAAAAGGGATAAGAAAATTTTTTGGACGGAAAATTATAGGAAAGCGGAAAATTTAACAAAAGATTTTTTAAAATAAAAGGGGAGAAATATCTCCCCTCTTTCATTTTTTGTCGTTCTTTTTTGAAATAATGATGTCGATAATCTCGACATCATATCCTTTATCAATCCACTGCTCCACCCAATAGTTTAAATGCGACAACTTCACGATATCGTGCTTTTTTTCATTGCCTTTTAGTAAAGCAACTTTCGCTGTTCCTTCTCTTTCCTGCTTCGCCATTGATTCCTCCTTTTTTAAATTGAATTTTGTGCTTAGTTAAATTTAATGATTTATTTTGTTTTTGTCAAGGTTTCTTTCAGTAATTTTTCAATAATTTCCGGTTTTCCCTGTCCTTTTAATTTCGCCATTGTTTTGCCGATGAGAAACTGCAAAGCGGTTTCTTTGCCTTTTTTATAATCTTCAACCGCTTTCGGATTTTCAGCGACGACTTCTTCCGCCATTTTTTTAATGATTTCTTCGTCCGATACTTGTTTTAATCCTTTTTCTTCAATAATTTGTCTCGGATCGCGGCCGGACAAAAACATTTCCTTCAAAATATCTTTTGCCAATCGGCTGGAAAGTTCGCCTTTATTTATTAAAACAACCAAATCGGCGAAATTTTCGGGCGTGATGTTTAATTCTTGAATTCCTATTTTTTGTTCAGCCATCAATCCTTTTAAATCGCTGGTTAAATAATTAAAAAGTGTTTGAATAGCAATTCCGCGTTGTTCCGTATCTATTCCGCCTATTTCCGCGTCTAACTCCGAAACCGCTTCTTCAAAATATTGGGCTAAAAGACGGTCTTCAATTAAAATTTCCGCCTGATTGGGCGCCAGATTGTATTCTTTGGAAAAACGAGTTCGTTTTTGATCCGGCAGTTCGGGAATGGAAATTTTTAATTCTTCAAGATTGAATTTCGTTAAATCCATTAGCGGCAAATCTGGTTCGGGAAAATAACGATAATCATGCGCCTCTTCTTTAAGCCTTTGGGATTTCGTTTTCTTTTCAAACTCGTCCCAGCCGCGTGTTTCGTGCCTGATTTTATGGCCGTTTTCCAAAGATTCTATCTGGCGTTTAATTTCATAATCAATCGCTTCCTCGACCGCGCGGAAGGAATTTAAATTCTTAACCTCCACTTTAGTACCTAATTCATTATCTTTAGAAACGCTGACGTTGGCTTCCACTCTCATTTGTCCTTTTTCCATATCGGCGTCGGAAATTCCAAGATGACGCAAAATCAATTGCAATTCCTTCGCAAACGCCACCGCTTCTTTGCCGGTTTTAATATCTGGCTCGGTCACCAATTCCATTAAAGGAACGCCGGCGCGATTGAAATCAACTAATGAATGAGCATCGTCTGTTGAATGAATGAGTCGCGCGGTGTCTTCTTCTAAATGAACGCGTCTCAACTTTATTCCGTTAAGTTCGCCGCCGATAACCAATGGAGCGTCATACTGTGATATTTGATAACCTTTCGGCAAATCCGGATAAAAATAATTTTTCCGGTCGAATTTTGACGTTTCGGGAATTTTTGAATTTAAAGCCAAACCCAATTTTAAAACCGCTTCAACGGCTTTTTTATTGATGGTCGGAAGCGTCCCCGGATGACCCAAACAAACCGGACAAATGTTTATATTCGGATGTTTTTCCAGCGGGTCATTAAGACAACCGCAAAACATTTTGGTTCTGGTCTTAAGCTCGACGTGTATTTCCAATCCAATAGTCGGCTGATACATACATAAATAAATATATCAAAATAAAAACAGCTTTTAAAGATTGACAAAAGAATAAAATTATGCTATTTATAAAATATCTTTAAAAATTTAAAAAGGAGGTGACGAACGATGACGAAAAAGCGGATGACTGTTTATTTTACGGTGGTAGGCGAAGATGATTTTATGTTTTTAGATAAAAACAATGAAATCACTCAACAAGGTGTAGAATTGATGAAAATAGGCCTTGATTTTACTTTTTTAATCGTATTCTGTAGAGACAAGGAAGAAGCGGAACAAATGTGCAAATGCTCACCATACTGCAATTACGAGACTAAAATCATCGGAATAGAATCATTACAAAGGATAATCAAAGGCCTTATAAAAATATAAACGACTGCTTCGGCAGTCGTTTTTTTATTCTACTCCCCCACCTCAATCCCCATCGAACGGGCCGTGCCTTCAACGATTTTCATCGCCGCCTCGATATCATTGGCGTTTAAATCCGCCATTTTTTTCTCGGCGATTTCGCGAATTTGTTCTTTAGTAACCTTGCCTGCTTTCTTTTTTAACGGATCGCCTGAGCCTTTTTCAACGCCGGCCGCCTTTCGCAATAAATCCGAAGCCGGCGGCGTTTTTAATTTAAATTCAAAAGTCCGGTCTTCGTAAACCGTAATTTCCGCCGGAATAATATTGCCGGCCATTTCTTTGGTGGCTTCGTTAAATTGCTGACAAAACTGGGCGATATTAATGCCGTGCTGTCCAAGAGCCGGACCGACCGGCGGAGCGGGATTAGCCGCGCCGGCAGGAATTTGTAATTTTAAAATTGTTTTGATGGGTTTAGCCATAAAATAATTTTTAATTTTGAATTTTAATTAAATAATTTAATAAATTAATTTTAAATTAAAACATTTAAAATTTATTTAAAATTTAAAATTAGAAATTTAAAACTTATTTATATTTTTACTACTTGCAACGAATCCAACTCCACCGCCGTTTCCCTTCCGAAAATAGGAACCATCACTTTAAGTTTGCCGCGCTCTTCCTCCACTTCGGCGATTTTTCCTTCATAATCTTTAAACGGGCCGTCGATAATTTTAACCGTCTCGCCCGCCTTAAATTCAATCTTGAATTTCGGCTCTTCGCCTTTCATTCGATTCATTAAAGCGTCGATTTCTTCTTTGGAAAGCGGCGTCGGCTCGGTCGGGTCGGGCCCGACAAAACCGGTTACCCGCGGCGTGTTTCTTACCACGTACCAGGAATCTTCACTCATAATCATATCCACTAAAACATAACCGGGATAAATTTTTTCTTCAATGGTTTTTCGCTTACCGTTTTTAATTTTTATTTTCTTCTCTTTGGGAACGAGAACGTTAAAAATTTTATCATTCATCGCCAAAGAGTCAACCCGCTGGCGCAAATAACGGCAAACGGCGTCCTCGTAGCCGGAATAAGTATGAATCGCATACCAGTGCCTCTCCCCTTTCTTTTTGAGCTCTCGCGGAGCTTTCTGTTGTTTTGTCTCGTTGTCCATAATTTAAATCAAAAATTATAAGCCAATCACAAATTTCTCCAATAAATAAACAAATACCATATCCAAAACGCCCAAGAAAACCGCCACGCCGAGCGACAAGCCTATCACCACCAAAACCAACCGAACGGTTTCTTTTCTGGTCGGCCAATTGACGCGGTGAAATTCGCGGTAGGAATCTTGAATATAAGATTTAAGTCTGGCAAACATATTAAACGTCTAAATTCTTGACCATCGCCGCCTGGCTTTGGATGAAATGCTTTCGCGGCTCAACCCGCTCGCCCATTAAAATATCAAACAATCTTTCGGCTTCCTGAGCGTCTTCGATGGTTACCTGTTTTAAAATCCGTCTTTCGGCGTCCATTGTCGTTTCCCAAAGTTGTTCGGGATTCATCTCTCCCAAACCCTTATAGCGCTGAATGTTAATCTGTGTTTCTTTTTTGCCGCCGGCAAGCAGTTCTTTAACAATTTTTTCTTTCTCCGCCTCATTATAAGCGTATTTTATCTCTTTGCCAAGTTGAAGCCGGTAAAGCGGCGGCTGAGCGATGTAAAGATAACCGTTTTCTATTATCGGCGTAAAGTAGCGGTAAAACAAAGTCAAAAGTAAAGTTCTGATGTGCGCGCCGTCAACATCGGCGTCGGTGGCAATAACAACACGGTGATATCTGATTTTATCGATATTGAATTCGTCGCCGATTGCGGTGCCAATCGCCATTACTAACGCTCTAATTTCCTTGTTCAAAAGCATTTTGTCGATCCGGGATTTTTCAACGTTCAAAATTTTCCCGCGCAACGGCAAAATTGCCTGATAGCGGCGGTCGCGGGCGGACTTGGCACTTCCTCCGGCTGAATCGCCTTCCACTATAAACAATTCCGATTCTTCCGGGTCGCGACTGGAGCAATCCGCCAATTTGCCCGGCAAAGCCATTCCTTCAAAAACGCCTTTTCTTAAAACGGTTTCTTTGGCGGCTTTGGCGGCTTTTCTGGCTTTAGCGGTCAATAAACATTTTTCAATAATCGCCCTGGCATCCGCCGAATTTTTTTCCAAAAATTCTTTTAAGGCTTCGTTGACAACTGCCTCAACCGCGGTTCGAGCTGGCGGATTGCCGAGTCGCGCCTTGGTCTGGCCTTCAAATTGCGGTTCCCTTAATCTAACGGAAACAATTGCCGCCAAACCTTCCCTAATGTCGTCGCCGATAAAATTCTCTTCGGATTCTTTAAGATAGCCGGCGCTCCTGGCATAATCGTTTAAAGTCCTGGTTAAAGCCGAGCGGAAACCGGTTAAATGCATACCGCCGTCAGGAGTGTAGATGTTGTTGGCAAAACTTAATTCCTGAGTTTCAATTTCCTGATTGTAAATAAAAGCCGCTTCCACTTCTACGTTTTCATAATTTTTATGAACATAAAAAGTTTCTTTTTGAATCGGCTGTCGATTGCGATTTAAATAATTGATAAAAGCCAAAAGCCCGCCGTCGAAATAAAAAGCGTAATAAAAAGGAGCCTGCCCTGAGCCTGCCGAAGGGCGCTCGTCAATGATTTCAATTTTTACTCCCTTGGTCAAAAAGGCTTGCTGGCGCAAATGATCAAGTACTCTCTTACGGTCAAATTCTATTTTGGAAAAAATTTCTTCGTCGGGACTGAAAATCACTTTGGTACCCGTCCGCTCGCATTTACCTTCTTTTCTGACTTTATATTTCGGGACGCCTTTTTCGTATTCCTGCGACCACAAATTGCCGTCGCGGCAAACTTCGACCCGCATCCATTTGGATAAAGCATTAACCACGGAAACTCCCACGCCGTGCAAACCGCCGGCAACTTTGTAAGACTCGCCGCCGAATTTTCCTCCAGCGTGCAAAGTGCACATCACTGTTTCTAAAGCCGACTTTTTCGTTTGCGGATGAATATCAACCGGAATGCCGCGGCCGTCGTCGGTTATCGCCACTTTATTATCCTTTAAAAGTTCAACTTTAATATTTTTAGCGTGCCCGGCCATCGCTTCGTCTAAACTGTTATCGCAAACTTCCCAAATTAAATGATGCAGGCCGTCAACGCCGGTTGAGCCAATATACATTCCCGGTCTTTTTCTGACCGGCTCCAAGCCCTCCAAAACATAAATATCTTTGGCTTCGTAAGAATCGTTGTTCTTTTTTTTGATTTTTTCCGTTTTTTTAGCCATCGCAATAAGAAAAATACCCGCAAAGGGTATTTATATATTATCAAAATTTAAGCCGAATTACAAGGATTAAAAAACAATCTTCTATTAAAATTGAATTTCGAGATTGTTTTAATTACAGGCTATCTGATGAAAATCCGCCCATCCTCAAGTCGCCAGCCAATAAATTGTCCATCAGTTGTTTTTATCATTCGGCCTTCTTCAGTAATGTCGTTGCTTTCAATTTCTACCTGCCCCATAAGAGCAACAAGGACATAATCTTTCTCCATTTTCTCTGGTCGGCTATCGGTCCCTTTAATATTGTTTCCTATAAATCCTGGAGTTGTTGATTGAACACCAAGAAATGGATCGCCCTTCCGCCACACTCTTGCGTAACCTGTTTTGACATTTAACCCAACCAAAGATTTTCGAGGAATATTCTCTTCTTTTTTGAACCATTCGGCATAATCTGCACCACCACCATTCCAAGTTCCGTCAGCAAAAGCATTACCATTGTGCTCGAAACGATAAGCCACTTTCCAGCCTGTGGTATTATCAGATCCAGAAAACAGAAGGCTTCCAGCGCTAGCATCCGTCTGCATCCCCATTCTCCACCACTTAGTTCCGCTATTCAATTCCATAACATTATTAGTAATCGTCGGATCGCCGGCTGTTATTTGTACTGTTAATCTAGCCGCAGGTCCCACTGTCCCGATGCCGACGTTGCCAGATTGGTCTATTATTATTCCTTTCGCAGAATCCCTCGGCATAAAATTAGTAAGACCGTTTGCGTTTACAATCCGCAGCTTCCCATCAACATCATCCATTCCTAATATATAAGTATCGCTTCCCTTGGTGATTCTAAATATAGTGCGTGCCTTGCCTCCTAATCCCAATTCTAATACTCGGCTGTCAACGTTATCTAACAATCCCGGCGCCGACGTCCCAATACCGACGTTGCCGTTGCTTATAATAGCCATCCTTTCCTGTAATGTCGTAGCAGTTGTTCGGAAAATAATGCCTCCGCCATCAACACGATTACTCAAAAAACTATTACTGCCCCCGGTTCCTCCTTGGGCTTCAATAGCAAAGGTATTGCTACCCCCTTGTTGAAACCATAAATTGGCATTATTGTTGGCCGCAGAATTAATGAAAATATCAGATTGTCCCGTAGAAGAAATCTCTAATTCTCCCACTGGCGTCGTCGTCCCAATTCCGACGTTGCCATTGTAATAATACAAAGCGCCGCCGCCGGAAGGAGGATTGGCAGTAGGGTTAGTCCAGGCGAAAGTAATAATCGCTACTAAAAGACCGGCAATTATTGAAGTTAAAATCGGAAAGAGAAGTTTTAATTTATTCATTTTGATTTTATTATAACAAATTTCTATTGCAAATAATAAAAATGGTTTGTGGATAACTAAATTTTGGAAGTTTGCTTAATCACTTCTTCCAATGAAATATTTTTTATTTCCGCCAGTTTTTTGGCGATTTCTATGATATAACTCGGTTCATTTCTTTGGCCGCGATAAGGAACCGGCGCCAAAAACGGGCAATCAGTTTCCAATAAAATGTCTTCTAAAGGGGTTTTTACAATTACTTCGTCGTAATCTCGGGTAAAAGTAATAATACCATTAAAAGCGATTTTAAAACCCAATCGCCGATATTCCTCGGCTTGTTTAATATTGCCGGAAAAACTGTGAATCACTCCTTTTAATTTGGAAATTGGAAATTGGAAATTAAAAATTATATTAAGAACATCTTCGTGGGCTTCGCGACAATGAATGATAATTGTTTTATTTAATTCCTTGGCTAATTCCAATTGCTTGATAAAGATTTGTTTCTGTAAATTTTTAAAATTTTCATAATTTTGATTTTTAAATTGTAATTTTGCGTTTTGATTTTTGAATTTTGAATTTTTAAAGTGGTAATAATCCAATCCAATCTCTCCAATCGCGACCACTTTTTCATTTTGCGCCAGTTTTTTATATTTTTCATAATCAAATTCTTCTTCGTTAACCGAATTCGGATGTAAACCAACGGCCGCAAAAATTTTTTCAGGATATCTTTCCGCCAATTCAACGGATTCTTGCGAAGTTTTCCAATCAACGCCAACGTTAATAATCCGGATATTATTTTCTAACGCTCTTTTAATCACTTCGTCTCTATCGACGTTAAAAGCCTTAAAATTTAAATGGGCATGAGTGTCAAACATAAAATTCTCCTGCATAAAATTCCCTTATATTGATCTAATATATCTAATATAAAGCCGATCGGCTTGTTATTAGATAATGTTAGATAATGGCAGAGATTATATAATTATACAGGGTTTCTGGTTTTTTGCCAAAAAGGACTTTACCGCTATAATGGAATCAGCCAGTCAAACTTTCATCTTTATCTCAAAGAAATGGAATATCGTTTCAATCATCGTCATGAAAACCTATTAAAGAACCTAATTCAGCTGTATTTTAGTTACATTTCTACATAATCACCTTATACAATTATTTGATTCTTGGAAACAAACCGAGTTTTTCTTTTTGTCTACTAAGATTCGCGATGTATTTCTCCGCTTCTTCCATTTTTTGAGGCATAAAAGGCTTAAGCCATTTAATGATATTTTCCGCGCCGAAAATCAAGGTCGCCAGAACTTTATCGGCTTCGGAATTTTTTGTCTTAATCAATTTCCACGGTTCGGTTCGATTGATGTATTGGTCAAGTTTTTTAATAAAAGAAAAAATAGCGGTTAGGGCTTCGTATAATTGGCGGTTGTCCATTTTTTGAAAATATTCGGCCTCTTTTTTTTCTTGAAAACTCTTGATTTCCGAATCAATCTCGATCGGGATGCCGTAATCGCCATAATTTCTGACCATCGTAAAAATTCTCTCCAAAAGATTGCCAACGCCGTTTGCTAAATCAGCATTGTATTTATCGACAAAATTTTCCGCTTTAATGTCGCCGTGCTCCGAAGCGGGAAATTGAGAAAGCAAAAGATAGCGCGTCGCGTCGGAACCGAATTTCTTAATCATATCCAAAGGGTCAATAACGTTTCCCAAAGTTTTAGACATTTTTTGGCCGTTGACCGTAAACAAGCCGTGGATAAAAATTTCTTTCGGTAATCGTTCGTTTATCGCCAAAAGCAGGGCCGGCCAGAAAATTGTGTGAAATTTATTGATTTCCGCGCCAATAATATGAAGATTGGCCGGCCAAAATTTTTTATAATTTTCTCCGTCCGGAAAATCCAAAACGGTCAAATAATTCATTAGGGCTTCCACCCAAACATAAATCACCTGATTCGGCTCATCCGGATAATTAATCCCCCACTTAACCTTTTCGCGACTGATGGAAAAATTAGGGATTCCACTTTCTATTAATTTTAAAGTTTCATTTTTTCGTGATTCCGGTGAAATTTTTAATTCGCCGCTTTCAATTTTTTTCTTAATCAAGGGAAGATATTTATTTAAATTAAAAAAGAAATTTTCCTCGCTTACTTTAACCGGCGGTCTTAAATGAGCCGGACACAAACCGTTAATTAATTCTCTTTCCGTCAAAAAATCCTCGCAACCGACGCAATAAAGGCCTTCGTATTTGTCTTTATAAACGCTCCCCGAAGCAATAAGCCTTTTAATAAATTCTAAAACTCCTTTTTTGTGCCGTTCGTCGGTGGTTCTTATAAAATCGTCGTAATTTATATTTAAAGCTTGCCAAGTTTTTTTGTAATAAGAAGAAATTTCATCAACGTAAACTTGCGGCGTCTTATTTTCGGAGGCGGCTTTTTCCGCTATTTTGGCGCCGTGCTCGTCGGTGCCGACGCTAAAAAAAACCTCTTTGTTTTTCAAGCGGTTATAGCGACTGATGATGTCGGCGTAAATCGTGGCAAAAGCGTGGCCGACGTGCGGCTTTTCGGTGGCGTAATAAATCGGAGTGGTGAGATAAAATTTGTTCATTTACCGCATCTCTAATCGCTGAGATTTCAATTTTCTCTTTTCCCAGTCGGCAATAATTTCCTGAATCACCACTGCCGTCGGCACCGCCAAAACCGCGCCGATAAGTCCGGCAATCTGGGAACCGGCAAGTAAAGCGATAACTACCACCACCGGATTGATACCAACGGCTTTTTTCATCACCAAAGGAACAAGAAGATGATTTTCCAGCTGTTGGATGACTAAAAAGAGGAGCGCCGCGTAAAGACCCAAAATCCAGGATTCGGAAATTGCCGCCAAAAAAGCAATGACGCCGGCAAATATCGGCCCGACCACCGGTACAATTTCCAAAACCCCGGCCAAAACTCCCAAAATCAAACTGTACTTTACCCCCAAAAACCACAAACCCAAAGAGGCAGCCAAGCCGACGATAAACATCAAAATAATCTGACCCTGAAGCCATTTACCGAGCCGGTGGCGCGCCCGAAGATAAATACTAATTATATAATTTTCATGCATTATCGGTAAAACTGCTCTTAGAAACCTTTCAACGCCGTTGCGGTCGATAGTAAGATAAAAAGATAAAACCAGGGTAGCGATAGAAAAAGCCAGGCCGCCGAAAATCGAAGCGACAACGCCAAAAAACGAAGCGCCGCCGCTTAACAAAGCGTTGACAAGATTATCCAGATATTTGTCGATTTCATTTAATTGAGGAATATGCAAAGAGCCGAAAACCGGAACCTGATATTTTCCGATATTTGATAAAAAATTTTGCAATTCAAAAACCGTTACCGGAATCAAGGCATACAAAAGAAAAGCCAAAACAGCCAAAGCTGCGATAAAAATCAAAAGCGTTCCTATGATTCTGGGAATTTTTTTGCGCTCAAGATAATCAACCGGCGCGTCCAATGCCGAAGAAATGATAATTGATAAAAACAAAATAACTAAAGCCTCTTTCGCCAAAAAAAGCGCCGCCACCAGAACAAGCATTAAAAAAATTCGCCACAAAGTTAACCAAGAAATTTCAAGATTAGTCATGTAAATACACGAACAACGAATTTTTACGAATATTACGAATTTATAATATTCGAGTTTATTCGCTGTTTGTATATTATCACAGTTTTAATATTTTCTCAAATTTTTCTTTTTCTTTAAACGGGCCGATAACCGCCAGATTCAATTTTTGATTTTGAAAAATTTCTCCGGCAACGGCCGCTATTTCTTCAGCCGTAACCGCCTGGATTTTTTTGATTAAATCCTGCGGACCGATAATTTCTCTTGTTAAAATTTCCTGGCCGCCGTAAAAACCGGCCAATTGATCGGAAGTTTCCAAACCAAGCATCAAACGACCGATTAAATGGTCTTTGGCGCGTTGAAGCTCGTTTTTTTCTAAACGATTTTCAGTCATTTTTTTAAATTCTTCGATTATCGCTTCTATTACCTGATTAATTTTATTGCGGTCAATGCCGGCGGAAACCGCCAGATAACCGTGGTCCGTAAAAGGGTCGGCGTCGGCTCGAACATAATAAGCCGCTCCCATTTCTCCCCTTATTTTTTGGAAAAGCCGCGAACTCATTCCGCCGCCTAAAATATCGGCCAAAAGTTCCAATGCGTATTTTCGCTTGTCAAAAATATCAAAAGCCCGGACACCCAAAACCAAATGAGTCTGATCGGTTTCTTTATGTTTTAATAAAATCTCCGGCTTTTCTTGGCGCTCAACAGTTTTTACCTTCGGCGTTTTTTTACCCGATTTAATACCGCTGAACGCTTCTTTGATTTTTTTCAACGATTCTTCTTCGTCAAATTTTCCGGCCAGGACAACCAAAGAAGATTTAGCCAGATAGTGCTCGTTGTGATATTTAATAAAATCGTCTCGCGTTAATTTTTTGATAACATCTTTTCTGCCGGCAATGTCCCAACCGGCCGGCTGGTCGCCGTAAAGCAGGGTTGTAAATAATTCCTGAACACGCCTCATCGGTAAATCCTCGTACATATTTATTTCTTCAATTATCACTCCCCGCTCCTTATCAATTTCCGAAGAATCGAAAATGGAATTTTGATAAATGTCGGAAACTACATCTAAAATTTTATCAAAATGTTTCGGTTGGGCTTTAGCGTAATAGCCGGTATATTCCATTGAAGTAAAAGCATTATAGGAAGCACCGATTCCGTCTAATTCCGAACTAATATCAATACTTTTAGGCCGCTTTTTCGTTCCCTTAAAACACATATGCTCCAAAAAATGAGAAATACCGTTGATTTCCTTGGTTTCGTATTTTGAACCGGCTTCAACCAAAATTAAAACCGTTGTCGTCAGGCTTTCTTTTATGGGAATCGTCAACACCCGTAAGCCGTTGTCTAAAGCGATTTTTTTGTGCATAATTTCATTATACCAATGAATTCCCGATTGGCAAAGCAAATTTTTTACGGCGCCGGATATCTAACGGTTTTGTTTTTATTTGTTTTTGCCGTTTACCTTATTTGGTTTAAGCCGGCGCCAACCTGTTTTGACGCCAGAAAAAACCAGGGAGAAACCGGCGTTGACTGCGGCGGCCCATGTTTACCTTGTGAAATTAAAACCTTAATTCCGCTTGAAATTTCTTGGCAGAAAAATCTTCCGGCCGACAATCAAACAATAATTGCAGCGGAAATCAAAAATCCCAATCTTGATTGGGGAGCCGATTTTTTTACTTATTCCATTAATATTTACAATAATAACGGAGAACTAATCAAAACCGTAAAAAGAAATTCTTTTATCTACGCGGCGGAAATAAAATACCTGCTCGAACCGCTTGAAATAAGCCCCAAAGAAATAGGAAGGACCGAAATTTCTTTTGCCGATTTTAACTGGAAATCGGCCAATGAATTCAAAAAACCGCTTATCCAAACAAGAGAAATAAAAAACGAAGAAACGGCAATAAGCGGTTATCTAACAAATAATAACGCTTTTAAACTCTCAAAAATAAGAGTCTTTGGATTTTTATACAACCAGTACGGAATAATATCCGCCGCCTCGAAAACCGAACTGGAAAACATCGACGCTTTTGAAGAACAATTCTTTAAAATTAATTTTCCAAAAAACGTTTCTTCATTAAACATCGATTTCAATAAAACAAAAATTTATGTTGAGGCAATTCGATAAACCCCTACACCAAACGCAGATAGGCATCGAAGGCGCAAAAAATAATAAATCCGCGTTATGGTGTGAGGGTAAACCCTATAATCCGAAAGAAACCGAAGAAAAAATTTACCGGCTCTGGGAAAAATCTGGCTATTTTAATCCTGACAATTTACCGGTTTCTAAATCTAAACCCCATACCCTACACCCTAAACCCTTTTGCATCATAATGCCTCCTCCGAATGCCAACGGCTCTTTACATCTGGGGCATGCTTTAATGCTGACGCTTGAAGACATAATGATACGTTATAAAAGAATGCAAGGATTTAAAACGCTCTGGCTCCCGGGAGCCGATCACGCCGGCTTTGAAACTCAAATCGTCTACGACAAGATTGTCGAAAAAGAAGGAAGAAATCGCTTTGAAATTCCGGCGGAAAAACTTTTTAAAGAAATTTGGAATTTTACTCAGAAAAACAAAGTGGCGATGGAAAATCAAATTCGCCGTCTTGGAGCATCCTGCGACTGGTCAAGAGAAAAATTTACCCTGGACAAAGATATTGTTTTGAAAACTCAAGACACTTTTATTCAAATGTATAAAGACGGTTTGATTTACCGCGACAACCGCCTGGTTCATTGGTGCTCAAAACACCAAACCGGCTTTTCCGATTTGGAAATAATCCACGAAGAAAAATCAGACCCTCTGTATTACATTAAATACGGCCCGCTTACCGTTGCCACGGTCCGACCGGAAACAATTTTTGGCGATGTCGCCGTTGCCGTCAATCCCAAAGACAAAAGATATATAAATTTAATCGGCAAAGAAATTGAGGCTGATGTTATAATCGCCAAACTAAAATTAAAAATAATTGCCGATTCCAGCGTTGACCCGGATTTCGGCACCGGCGCGGTAAAAATCACGCCGGCTCACGATATTAATGATTTTGAAATTTGGCAAAAAAACAAAGATAAAATTGAAAAACCGAAAGAAGTAATCAATAAATATGGAAAAATGGATTTAGTCAGGTATTTCGGAGACGGAGAAGATGTAAAAAAATATGAAGGATTGAAAGTTTTAGAAGCCAGAAAATTAATCGTTGAAGATTTGGAAAAACGCGGTTTGATAGAAAAAATCGACGCCACTTACCGCCATAACATCGCCTTATGTTATAAATGCAAAAACCCGATTGAGCCGAGATTAATGTCGCAATGGTTTGTTCGCATGACGGCTGCGCCGCATGCTCAAGATCAAAAATCAAAAATCAAAAATCAAAATTTTAGCATGTCGCTTCGCGACATGGCAGTGAAAGTTGTAAAATCCGGGAAAATAAAATTTATCCCAAAACGATTTGAAAAAATATTTTTTCATTGGATGAAAAACATTCGCGACTGGAATATTTCGCGCCAGATTGTTTGGGGCATAAAAATTCCGGCTTGGCAATGCCAAGACTGCGGCTATTGGATGGTTGTCCGGAACAAACCGGCAAAATGCGTTAAATGCGGAAGTAAAAAAATCGAACGCGACTCGGATGTTTTCGATACCTGGTTTTCTTCCGGCCAGTGGCCATTCCTCACTCTTGGTTTTAATAAAACCAAGAGTGAAAATCCGAAATCCGAAATTCGAAATTCGAAACACGGTAACGACTTCAAAACTTTTTATCCGACCGACGTTATGGAAACCGGTTGGGATATTTTGTTTTTCTGGGTCGCCAGAATGATTATGCTCGGCCTTTACCGAACCGGCAAAATTCCTTTTAAATACGTTTATCTTCATGGTCTGGTTAGGGACGCTTACAAACAAAAAATGTCCAAATCGAAAGGCAACGTCATCAACCCGATTGAAATGATTGAAAAATACGGCGCCGATGCGCTGCGGATGGCGCTAATCGTCGGCAACACTCCCGGCACCGACCTGGCTTTTTCCGAAGAAAAAATCAAAGGCTACCGTAATTTCGCCAATAAAATCTGGCAAGCGACGCGATTTATCGTAATGAATATAAAAGACATAAAGTTGGTTGGTCAAATTAAATTAACCGCGTCCGATAAAAAATTATTGAAAGAATTTGAAATGTTGAAAAAGAAAATCACAAAACAAATAGAATCTTTTAATTTTTATCTGGCGGCCGAAGAAATTTATCATTATTTCTGGCATGTTTTTTGCGATAAAATAATTGAAGAAAATAAATCCCGCTTAAAAGAAGAAACAATGAAAAACATGGAGGACAGAGACGCGGCCCGGTATGTTTTGTTAGAAATTTTAAAGGGTTCCCTAAAAATGATTCATCCTTTTATGCCGTTTATTACCGAAGAAATCTGGCAAAATTTACCTGGCAAAAATAAAAACAAAATGTTAATGATTGAAAAATGGTAATCTTATTTATTGTTTTAGGGTTTCTTCCTTCTTTCGCCTGGCTTTGGTTTTTTCTTAAAGAAGACATCCATCCCGAACCAAAAAAAATGATTGTCAAAACTTTTTCAGCCGGAGCGCTCGCGGCGATTTTCGCCGTTGCTTTTCAATTTTTGTTTTTGAATATTTTTAAAACTTTTTACATCGCTGAATCAGATCCTGTTTCTTTTTTAAGTTTCAGCGCTATCGAGGAAATATTTAAATTTCTGGCCGTTTATCTAATTATCAGAAAAAACCGGTTTTTTGACGAACCAATTGATGCAATGATTTACATGATTATCGCCGCCTTGGGATTTGCCGCAGTGGAAAATGTCGCGGTGGCATCAAGTATAACTAATTTCTCCGAAGCCGTCGGTGCGCTCACTCTCCGTTTTGTGGGCGCAACCCTACTTCACGCTTTAAGTTCGGGAGTCGTCGGTTATTATTGGGCTAAGAAATTATTGTGTCAGGTATCAAGTATCAGGTGTCAGGTATCAAGTATCAGGTGTCAAGTGTTAATTTTTAAAGGCATTGTCTTCGCTTCCCTCTTGCATATGGTTTTCAACTATCTTATACTTATTTCTAAAGAACAAATATTAATTTATCCCACGATATTTTTGATAATTATCGCCCTGTTTATTTTTTGGGATTTTGAGAAGATAAAGAAATCACCGAATAACGAATGAGTTGCGAATTTACGAATCAATTAATAATTCGTATATTCGTATAGATTCGTTATTAGTTGATAGAGCGAAGCAATGGATAAAGACACAAAAAATTTTTTTGAAAAATTAGCCGGCATCAGCGCAAACGAAGAAGAATTCAAGCCGGAAATCGCAAAATCCGGAGAATCTTTAAGTGAAATTTTTGACGAGGCCGAAGGAGAATTAGCGATTGACGTTTATCAAACGCCATCGGCTTTTATCGTAGAATCAACCATTGCCGGAGTCAAACCGGAAGACATCGATATCTCGCTGACACCAGAATCAATTACCATCAAAGGCAGCCGCGTCAAGGAAGAAAGAATTAAAACCGAAGATTATATTCATCAGGAATGTTTTTGGGGAAAATTTTCAAGAAGCGTCATCCTGCCGCAGGAAATCGATACGGACAGAACCCAGGCAAGCATCAAAAACGGCGTTTTAAAAATCACCTTGCCGAAAGTCAATAAAGCAAAAAGCAAAAAAATAAAAGTGAGATTCGAATAAGGGACAAACAGATTTTGTCTCTTTTTGTTATTTAAAAATAAAATAAAACAAAGGGAGGTATGCTATGGAAAACTGCTTTTTTGATTGCCAAAAAAACAAAGAAATAATAATAGAAAATGATATCGAGTACTGGAAATTCTGGTGCGACTGCGCAAAAACCTGGATGGTGTATAAACCCTTCCAGGGGAAATAAAAATTATCCGCTTAAGCGGATAATTTTATTGAGTGGAATTATATGACAAAGTCCGAACCTACTTTGAACGGAACTAACCGCCTCCGCTTCGCTCCGGCGGAACGCTCGGGCGCGGCGGAATTCCCCCCCCTTGAACACCCCTTCCGCCGCGCCCTCACTTGGGCTTCGCAAATTTTTTGGCGGGCAATTAGTTATTGCGGAAGTTTCAATTTCTGTTGGGGTTGGGGTCCAATGAAAATCTGCTGAATCTGCTTGCCCCACGATACGCCATGCGTATTTTCGTACAATTTTACAAAGAAACTTCCGCCAAAGCTAACATTAAAAAAGCCGTTGAGCAAAATATACGCTTCCCATAGTAATTCTTGGAGTTCGTCGTCTGCCAGCTCAATTTTCAAGCCAAATTCGGAAAGTTTTTCTAGTGGTAGAGGGCGAGAGTGTAGAAGATGCTTGTCGTAGTCAGAAAAATAGTTTACTGCTTTTCTAACTTTACCAACGGCTTTTTTGTCACCCTTAAACATATATTTCTTGAGCCAAGTTGAAACAAGTTCTCGTGAAAGTTTTTCGGAATCCTCGCAAAGTTCCAAAAGATCAAGCGAGTATTTCTCGATGAGAGGAATATAAGCTGGTAGCGTTTCCGGCCCCTCCTTTACTATGCGCTCTTTTATTTTTTCAAAACCACGCTTTATTGAACGCGCAGGAATACCATTGATTTGAGGGTCAATCGGCCCGAGAGTCGCGCTTGAATGTAGAACGATATTATTCCCAGAAAGTGCGAGCATTGTGGCGGCAGAATACGCCGAATGCGGAATGAGAAAATTCACTTCACTAAATTTCCCACGCAACAATCCGACAAGTCGCTCCGTAGCGTCTGGTCGTCCGCCCGGACTATGTAGCAAAACATCAACGGAGCCATTCCCTTTTACTGAATTGATTAAGTCAGTAAAACCGTCTACATCAGTCAAATCAATAAAATTCGGTGCGCCTTGCGGGACACCTTCCAAGAATTTTGTTGCGTAAACTAGAAGCGGACGGCCACGGCGCTTTTCTATTTCTTCGTAGCACGCTTTACGGAGCGCAAACAAATCTTTTCCGGTCATTTTTTGACCGGATTGTTGCGCCTGACCCATAAAATCGTTCCAATCTTGCGCGGTCTTAAATTTTTTGCGCGGTTGTTGAGGCGACTCCATACTGGTCTATTTCAAAATTAAGCGTTGAACCAGTCGCCGCCTTGAAAGCCGGTTTTCTGCCCAACGCAATATCCGTCCTTTCGATAAGGTCGGTTGTTTCCTTGTAGTAGTCGTATGACTTTATGGCTTCTTCGTTCTGTTTCAGAACTTTTTTTGAAGCTACTTTTTCTATCAATTTTTGAGGGTTCTTCTTGGTCATAGTGTTTATAATATATCAAATATAGTAGACGGATTCAATGAAGATTTAGTTACCATCCTTCTCGTATTTGTCCATTTCTCTATACCACCTCAACCTCTCTTTCCATTTTCCGTTTGTCCACCGCTCTGCGTGCATTGAGTAAAATTCCTTAAATTCTTTTTTGATTTCAGGGGCTAGGTCGGTTTCTTTATCAATGGAATCAAGATCATAAGAACCTGGCGAATACATCGCATTTTCTAATTCCCGATAATCTTGTCGGTTTGCAATGTCTTTAGCTTTTTTGCGCGCCTCCTTGATTGCCACTTTCCCATTCACTACATCAAAGAAAACCTCTTTGATAGCTTGGAGTTGTTTGTAGATAGTTTGTCTAACTACTATTGCGGCACTTGCAGCCAAAATATCAGATTTTAGGTATTCGCTAGGGACAAAATCCTTCTTATCGGGATGTCCTTTCTCCTGTTCTTCTAATTCAGCTCTTTCTGCTCTATCAACAGCAGTGATTTTTGAAATTCTATTTTCCTCTGCTTTTTCAAAATCAGAAATTAGCCAAGTCAGATAAACATCGTCGCCTACCGTAAGACTTTCGTTTTCGTCAAAAATATTGAGAAGAAGCAATGGAGCACACATTTCTTTAATAGCATCAATCTTTTTTGATATGCGGTTCAAATAGTTATCGTCGTCGTTTGCTTCTGGAGCTTGGTGGCTAGATAAACGACGCTCAATATCGTTTAGGCGACGTTCAATATAGCGATACAGCATAAAAATCGCTACAAGAGTAATTATTAAAACAATGGTTGTGCTCATAATTATTTTACAAAATAGTTTATATCCTTTTTATAAAGTGTAGCAAACTTCTTGATCTCTACAATATCCAATCTTTGCTCGCCCGCCTCTGACTTTGAAATATAGGACTGTGGGCGCTTCAGCTTCTTTGCAGCTTCAACTTGCGTCAAACCTGCTTCGAGGCGGGCCTTCTTCAGCTTTTCCGCAAAATCTTGATATTCCTTTGTCCTTATTGAACTACCCATATATTAACAGGATATATTCACAAAAGCAATATTCAAAGTTAGAATAATATGTTATCCTTATTTTATGATTGCCCGCC
>QZGF01000019.1_pt1 | contig 32797 bp, 48 predicted proteins | sample 1990021 | NCBI WGS metagenome assembly QZGF01 (sample SAMN10076523, study PRJNA491371) | Subsurface metagenome, whole genome shotgun sequencing project. | isolation source: subsurface fracture fluid from borehole BE326-BH2 | place: South Africa: Beatrix Gold Mine | collected 2015-06-18 | reverse complement strand
CTCCTGGCTCATAAACTTACTGCCCTATCTGCAATGGCATAGAACCATTCAGCTTTTTTACATAGCGATTGTATTCAATTTCCATTTTCGTAATTGATACAATCTTCCCAACACTGTTCAGAACACTATTTGCAACTGAAGGCGTAATTTCTTTATTAAGTATCTTCTCAATAGTGTCTATGCAACACTACCTTAAGTCATCAGTATTGTTGATTTTAACTGTATCCTTCGCCATATTCTCACCTCCTCTCATACCGACATTTTAGTTTACATCCCTTGCACACTGTCCATTTTCTCTGCACAGGACACCACGACTGCCCTACTTTTGATTTACTATCCATCTACTTCTCCCTTTTCCTTCAGTTTTTCCGCTTCCTCATCCGTCCCCGGAGTCGGGTCGAGGATGAAGTCGAGGCACTCCCCTGTCTCCTGTATATACTTTTTGAGGGTATATGCTATTTTCTGCAAGGCAGTTTTAGGGTTCGACTCCCATCTCAGGATTTTTTCAATCCTACACAGAGCCATATTTGTCTTTAATTTGTAATTGTATCATCTGACCTCTCCTTTCACCCCCTTAAATGCCCCTGTGCGTTAGCCTGAGGCTCTACAATCGATTTTTTCGCTTTGCCCTATTTCTTCTTGGGTTTTCGAATTTGAAGCCTTTAAAAAGCCTTTAAATTCGTTTTCTTCCATTTCCTCAATTATCACCCCCGCCATTTCAGACGCATCCTCAACGGATATTGGCGTTAAAAAATGCTCACCATCAATGCACTCAATCCAAAACTGCTTGAATTTACTTGGCCTTTGCAAGCTCCTTGATATGCGTAAGCCCTTTTTTCTCACTGACCTGTCCAGACCATGCGATAGCCTTATTTTTGTCCCCGATATAGACAGTCTCTTGAGATTTGTGATGATACCCCTTCATGCTATTTTCATGTTCAATTCGACCTATCAGCTTTGGCGGTGCATTAAGATTTGGAATATTACTCAATGCCTTATAAGTCTTGATAAAATCCTTCCTTGCGAATTTCCAATCATCAAGGGGCATCATACATATCCCTTCCCATCCACCCTCGAAAGTCTCAATTACAGCATGAATAACAGGGTCGTCAAAGACAACAGAGCGATAACTGCCTATCTCTCTAATTGCCTTTTCGACTTGTAATAAGGCTTGTAGTGCCTTGTCCTCTCCACCTCCACCACCTGCCTCCAGAAAATCGGCAGGCTTCGGGAAAAAACGACTGGTTCGGGCAATGGTATTAGCTGCTTGCCTCACCTGTTCAAGCGTCAGGTCTTTTAAAGCAGCAAAATACAAATTGAGCCTCGTCTCTGTTAGCTGAGTATCGTATATTTCCGCTAACGAGATAAGTATTGTCTCAAATTCTCGTCTATCCTTCTCTGTCATAGACACCTTCCTCTTGTCGTTTTTTCAGCAGTTCCCAGTTGCTGGCGGTTTTAGGTATTTGTCGTATTTGTCGAGTTGGCGTTTCCGGCTCTATCCACGACCTCCAGAAGTCCTTTTTCAGAAATCTGATGGCGTCTTTCGCAAACCCATCTGTTACGGTCTTGGAAATAGCATAATTTTCCACCGCCTTCATGAGTAAGGAAAAGTCCTCATCCTTGATTTTCTCGATAAAGAACTTCTTGGCATCGTCTTTGAGCAGTTTTTTGCCGTTTCGAGCAGGATATATTTCCCAAAATTTTTCGAAATTTTCTTCTTTAGCGGAAAATAATTTTTCGTTTTCCGCATATGTATTTATATCTTTTTCTTTATTCTTATTCTTATTCTTTATCTTATTCTTAGAGGCGTTATCATTGCCGTTACATGAATGTGTTTTCCTGTATTTTTTTACCCTTTCATAACTCGTTGAATCAATTTGATATTTTGCCCACTTTTTAAATGTAACGCTTATCTTGGCGTTATCATCAAGTAGTTTTATTTCTACATTTTTTAATGACATTAAATGAGGTAAAATATCATGTGTTTGACATTGCAATAAATTGGAGATTGTGCGGGATGTTAAATCAATTTCTATGTTGCCCTTTTCCCCATTAGCAGATACGAAAACGAGCAGATTATACCAGCGTGCTTGCTGTTCTAATGGCATATCTTGAAAATCATGGTCAATTAAAATTTCATGCCATACTTTCACCCATCTTCGACTTGCAGTTGACATCCGCTATTTTTCCTTCCTAATCGTCTTCATCATCGCTCATTTCAATATCGAAAATCGCACCACAATTCGCACATCGTTCCATGTAATCAGAACCGTCATACTGATAATGCACTTTGCATTTACATACCGGACAACTCATTAATACACCTTATTTTTTTATCTCCGTCAAAAATGTCAAACTCTGTGTGATGGTCTCCATCTTCCATGCAGAGCCAACAGCCCATATCGCCTTTGTCAATCTCAACAAGGAGGGATTGAAGGCTTTTATGCCGTGTGTGCGTTATTGCTGCACAGTATTTGCAGTTGTCAATTTTTAAGGGCATTTTATAAGTATCCTCTCAGCGATTCCTTGATGTAATACCTTTTGCCGTATTTCTCTAATAGCGCTACTGCCTTTTTCGTGAAATCCTTCCAATCTATCTCTTTAGCCCTTTCGTCATAGTTCCACTTGCCGACTTTGTATTCGTCAACACATTCACGTGTCATACGGATAAGCTCAAGAGACTGTTTGGGATCAATGACTGGCTCAAGAGATACCCATGTATTGATTCCTTTCTGATGTGCAAAATAGAGGGCATTCATTCTTACTCCTGGGTAAGCAGCGTAAGGTTCATATTTTCTTGACATCGAATCGTCTATAAAGGTCAGCGTAGCCCCATATTTATCGCCTTGATGCAATAGGTCAAAATCTCCCATACTGCCGTAACCGGCTTTTGCGAGAAGGCAAACATTGATATTGTTTCGATGTAGCACAATAATCGCTTCTCTTGTAAGCCTGTATCCGAGATTAATATCTTGATATGGATCGCACGTGAAACATAGAAAGACTTCTCTGCCTGCATAATTGGGCGCTGATTTTTTTAATTCTTCAATAATGCTCGGTCTCGGCTGTGGGTTAGAAAAATCCTCACGGCTCATATGCAGCATTTGAGGCGCATAGCAATAGGTGCATCTATGCGAACAGCCTCGATATAGATTAAGAGCTAATTCGCCGTATTCTCTGGCGCGGCCTTTAGGCTGATAGATTGTTTGCATAAAATTAAAACTCCATTAATTTTATTAGCTTAATACCTCTTCAAAGAGGTTTTCCATTTTCGGTAATATACCGGTCAGTATTTGATGTTCAAGACTTGACATATTAAAGGCTGCAAGAGATGCGAACATGTATTTGTTTTTGGACGGAATGCTTAGTCTTACTCTTCTGCCTTCAACATCAATTACCTGAAACATTGCCGCTGCGAAGGAAGCAGTTGCACTGTCGCAACTATTGATTCCGATATTATTAAGTTCTAAGACCCATACTGGATTGGCAATTCCAAAGGTATGAATATGATATTGCTCCGGTACCTGCTCCATAACGAATTTGGTAATGCTATATAGACCTGTTTTAGGTGTCCTCATGCACACGCTGCCAATTCCGAACCATGTCTTTGCTGGGTCGAGTTCAAAGAAGCCATGCTGCCTGAAGTAATCTATGCTCCTTTCGTAATCTTCTTGCTCATATCCCTGTATGACGAAACACTTAATAGCGTCCATTTTTTGTTCTTTTAGAAATTCGGCATTTTGCCATGTAATCTCCAATGCCTTTTCTTTTGAGATTTCAGCCATTCTGAGAATGCCGATTTCCATGGGAATATCAGCATGTGCGATAATGTCAGGGGATATCTGCTGTTGTATTTCCAAAACCCTTTCGGGATGAAGGGAATATTCTTTGATTGCCTCAGGACCTGACTTTTTAATCCAGCCTAATAGGCCGCTGTCAGCAAATAAGAGTTTCTTTTTCTCCTGTATCATGCCGATATGCTTTTTCCATCGGCCTTCAAATGTGAGCATTGAGGCGGCAATAAGAAGATGTAACGATTTATCGTCAAAAAATCTTAATGCTCTGAATTCAGCACCGCCCATGAGAGTATGAAAGAGTTTCATGATGCCACCTTTTCTCTACCAGCAGACGTGGTTGATATGTCAAAAATATCCACAGCATTTGCCCTGACCATAGCCTCTGCGAGATTAGGGGGCACAGAGTTGCCACATTTAGCAACTTGCTCGGTTTTGGTGATAGGTTTACTGTCTATATCTCGGTCAATAATGTAGTTGTCTGGAAAGCCTTGAGCTCGGAAAAGCTCTCGAGGCGTTAACATCCTCATACCGATATCAACAATCTGGTATTCTTCGCCATGGACAGTGACAAGGCCAAATCTATCTTTTGTAGTCACAGTATGCAGCGGGTCGCGCAATCCAATGCCTTGTTTTTCGTTGCCGTAATACTTCATCAGAAAAGCTCTTACCTCTCCATGGTGTGTTCCCCCTGCAGTAATCGTATGTAATGGCTCTCTCACATCATGCCCAATATTAGTCCCTTTCAATTTAACTATGTGAGAAGTGATAAGGCTGTATTTATCCTTGCTCGTAATAGTCCTTGCAGGCGATTGAAGAGACGATCCTGTTCCTTGTCCGAAATGACTTGCCAGATGAGCCACTACCAGCGAATGATGATCAATGCTCGTTACTGTTCCTATAGGGTCTTTTAAATCCGATCCGACAACGCCATTACCATAATGCTTTGCAAGGAAGGCGGAAACGAGAGATGTTTTCCCTAAACCTCCTGGCATAATAGTTCCAAGGGGTTCTGAAGTATTTGAACCAATGCTCTCGCCGAAATTACGAACAAGATAGGGCGCTACCAGAGCATATTCTCCACGGTGCGCTGCAGTGACTGTTGGAAATGGATTTTTTAGACTGTTTGTTCTATCACTTCCCTGATGTGTAAGTGGCATTATATGGGGCGTTACCAAAGCATGTCTGTTTTCGGTTGTCTGCGTTCGTATAGGTTCGTTGATAGGCTGTCCACGAAAGTCTTCCGGGCCTTTTGCGCCGTAATAGGTAACAATGAACGGATCGGCGGCATTAATTACATACTTCATAATTCCCTTCGCAATTCTCCGCTGCGTTGCCTCGGCTAAAGGCTTTTTTCTTTCAAATATGGAAGGACAGGGGATGCTCCAATCAATACATTCCGCAGCGGTTCTCCACGGCTTAAGACGACCGCTTTTGACCGCATCGCTTTTTGGATCGCCGTGGGTCGGTTCCGGCCAGATAATAGGCTGCCCGTCGCAGCGGGCAATGAGAAACAGCCTCTTCCGGATTGTTGGCGCGCCGTAGTCACAGGCTCTTAGTTCACGATATTCTATGGCATAACCATGCCGCTTAAGCGCATTTATAAATGCGTTGAATGTCTGCCCCTTGCGTTTAGGGCATGGATAATGATTACCATCCTCTTTCTTTATGAGAGGTCCCCACGTAACGAATTCCTCGACGTTTTCAAGCATTATGATTCTCGGACGGACAGTAGCAGCCCATTTAAGAACAACCCATGCAAGACCTCTGATTTGCTTTTTAACTGGCTTGCCACCCTTGGCTTTGCTGAAATGCGTACAGTCGGGGGAGAACCATGCAAGTCCGACCTGACGGCCTTTGCAGGCCTTAACAGGGTCTATATCCCATACGGATTCGCAATAGTGCTTTGTATGAGGGTGATTGATACGGTGCATGGCGATAGCTACGGGATCGTGGTTGATTGCAATATCCACATGGCGACCTAAAGCCTTCTCAATGCCGGTGGAGGCTCCGCCGCCTCCGGCAAAGTTGTCTACTATTAATGGAATTGATGTTGATTGAATCATTATATCACCTTCCTATTCAAGCTCTAACTCGTTTTTTAAAGGGTGGAGTGTATAGCCACAGTTATAGGCAAGCCATATCAACGGCACGATGTTTTGACAGAGTTGTATGAATCGAAGCTTTAGGGCATCTTTTAATGTAGGCTGTGAAGTGATTACATTAAGCGATACTTTCTTTTGCGAATCCCTTAAAAGTAGTGGCAATTGTTCAACCATCAATCACCCTCAAGTAAATTGACTTCTATTGACTGTCGAAAATAGGCAAAAATTTTTTATGTTTTATGCAACAATTAAATTAGCTCGTATTTCTTCGTCAAAATCAGCTTCTTTGAATTTGCCAGCCGTAAGTATTTCGAGTCTGATAGCAAGGTCACGGGATGGGTTACGGAAGCCCGACCCAATCTGGTATAAAAAATCTGGCGTAACATTAAGCTGTTTTGCTAATTTAATCCTCTCTGTTATTGGTAACTGCTTCAAAAACTCTCTCGAATTATTCATGATTAAGTCTAACATATTATTAATAATATGTCAAGCAAAAAGCTATTCTTGTAATATAAATAGCAATTTGTTAGAGTTATGACATGGGAAAAACGGGAAAAAGTAGTAAGACAGTTTTGTTGTTTGCTCATAATATCAAGCGATTTCGTGATGAAAAAAGCTGGTCGCAAGCAGAGTTGGGTTTGAAGCTGGGATTTAAGCCTAAATCTGCAAGAAATATGATATATCTATATGAAAAAGGCATGAGGCATCCTGACCCCAAAATGCTTGATAAAATGGCTGAAGTCTTTGGCAAAAACATAGCAGATTTTTATGATGAAGCAACAGAAGGAATTAAAAGATTGGATATAGAAGAAGCAGCAATTATTAATAAAATAAGGAAAAATCCAAAAATAAAAAAAGAGGTATATCTTATAACGGAGGCGTTAGCTCATCAGAGAGGCAAGATTATCCCATTCAGAAGAAGGAAAGAAAACGCAAGACAGCTTAAATGGGGGTTTGTTTAGTTGCTCAGATTGTGATATTCCAAATCTCTATCAGAAAATTCGAGAAATTATAAATAAGATGGGATGCCTCTATTGTTCATATCAGTAACAAGTTGTGGTGCAATTATAAGGAGTAACACAATTAGTAATGCAATTTACGGGCTTTGAAGGTTGAGGCACAGGGGCAGTCATAGTCCGAATCCCCATATCCATTAATTGTAACCCTTGTTGCATATCATAATTTCGCTGTTGAAAATAAGGGCTACAATCCACCCCTCTATACCTTATCTCATTTGCTATAACTTTATCTGCTTCCGATGAATTAATTAATCTGCCGTATTTATTACATAACTCGCTATCGAGCATTGTCCTTGCCCTATCAGGTGTTATAGCACATGCGGTTATTAAGAATATCATCAATACTACTAATGAAATTTTCATATCCAAAGTAAATCATAAAAAGTTTTTTTTGTCAATCCCTAACTTTTTGCTTGACATTTAAAGAGCAATATGTTATATTATTTTCATGAACCAAAAAGCATTAGACAATTAGAAGGGCTAAAGACAAATGGTGCAGGCATGGGAAATAGCCGACCTGCTTTAGCCTGATTTACAAAGCCTCAAATGAGGCAAGGGAGTATTTGCCCTCCCTGCACTGAAAGGGCGAAAGGTAAAGGACGGGCAACCAGTTTGCAACTGGAAGGCAAAGGGGATGGAAATTTTAGTATTAACCTTTTATAAGTAGCTCTGTCAAGGGTGTAGTGCCTTCGGGTGCATCGGTCAACCGAGCCAATGCGGAGTTACAAACCAGTCAGGTGGTGCGTTGAGCTTGGCAGGCGGCTTAAATCGGAAAGCCATCCGAGCCATTGACTGGAAAAAAAGGATTTTAGTATTAATGGATTCCCGAAGCTATGTTCGGTTGAACGGGGAAATTGGAGCTTAGTAATGTGTCTTTGGTTACTGAGCAAACTCGCTGATGCCCAGCGTTTGAAAGCCAAACAGAGATACGGAGAACATAGCAAAAAAAAACAAAAAAAAGGAGCGGGGAGGCAACCCCGCAAAACCAGTGAGGAATATTGTGAAGAAGATAGTCGAAGAAGTATCTGGTGAGGGATTAGAAAAGCTATTAGGAGAAAGGGTAACGCTTTTCTGTGCTAATTACATCTACACAGGAAAGCTAATTGGTATTAATAACACATGCGTATTGTTGTCTGACCCTGCAATAGTTTATGAAACAGGTGCTTTCACGGAGAAGCAGTGGAAAGATGCACAGTCATTGCCGTACGATTGGTATGTGATGCTAAATAGTATTGAATCATTTGGCAGGTTGAAAGATTAATGTTACTGATAAGAACACATAAGGGTTTTAAAGTATCAAGGTCAGGGTTAGGGTCAGGGACACTGACCATATAAAAAGCCCGTCTTTGACGGGTCAAACAGCCGACCATGCAGGCTATAAATGTATGGATTGGTTATCTATTTCAGCACAGGGCAGGTGGTTTCTGCCTGCCCTGAATAAAAAGGGAGGGATTAAATGCACAATGCAAGCCTAAAAAACTCTATTAGATTGCAGAAGGTTTATAATTCGCTCTTATCCGGCCCTAAGACAACAAGAGAATTAATCAATCTCACGGGATGCTGTGCTATCAACAGCATTATGTCAGAACTTAAAGCTGACGGCATTAGTTATCGTTGTGAATATCTCGGCAAAACGCCAGATGGCAATAAGATATATCAATATAGCCTTGAGGGGAGGCAATATGTGGATTAGAAAAGGCTTTTTAATAATAGCTTTAATTTCATGCCTTATAATCGGCTTTGCTGTAGGTGCTTGGATGAAGATGGACAGTGCCTTTGACACTGGCTATAAGCACGCCTACATGGAAATGACCCATCTACTCAAGGAAGGTTCTGAAGGCAATGTCCAATTTTACATTTCCGATATGCCTTTCAAATTTAGTCCACAGTCCGATAGAAAGGCAATAAAATTCAACATCGCCGGTGCTGGTGATGAAGGCATGAGGAGAACATGGGAGGGCAAGGACTGATGAAGTGGAAGGGAACAAGGAAGGGTTTTTCTTACTTTTCAAGGTTATGTCTTTATAGGCAGAAAACTTTGGATGGGCATTATGTCTGCATACACAAAGATAATTACTTTCGCAAATGCAGTCTTATCAAGGTGTTTGTTTGCTCACTAAAGGAATTGTTAGACAAAAGAGAAAGATGTTACGGCAAATAATGATGGCAGAGGATTGCACAGCGTGCAATTTGATACCAGATTGCTTGCTATGTCCTGAAAGGGATGAATGTATGTATGGGGAGGTTAGTGATGCCATTTAGTTGGGAGACCGAATGTTTTAAGCATGATTATCCCGAAGAAATTAAGGGAGGAGAAGAAATGCGAGAACTAAAACTCAAATTACCAGTTGATGCTATCTACAAAAGCGGTGCAATTCAAGCAAGTAACTTGGATAGGGATTTCTATATTAAAGATGTCGTCATGAGGATAGGCATTCCCAGTCCAGTGCAACAATTCATAAAGAGCAATGAGCTTAAGATAGACGACATGCTTGAGATAACAATAAGGAAGGTATAATGAGACAAATAAAATTTAGAGCATGGGATGATGATAATAAAAGGATGCACTCTGCAAAAGAAACAGTTATATCATTTTACGGTGGGATGGTGGTGTTAGAGTGCTTCAGATGTGAACCAGATACACCAAGAGGACTGAACGATAAAGGCATTAATATAGAAGCTTTAAAACTCATGCAATTTACTGAGTTGAAAGACAATAAAGGGATTGAAATATATGAAGGAGATATTGTGGAGATAAAAGATAACATAAGGAGCAAGGATATTGTTACAACTGTGCAGTTCAGTGGCAGTGCTTTTAGGTTGATTAATAAAACTTACGGGATAGGACGACCTATAGACGAGTGGAAAACGAAAGAAATTGAAATTATCGGCAACATCTACGAAAACCCTGAATTACTATGAAATGGTTTGTATGGCTGTGCTGGTAAGAACATGGCTGTTTTGCAATAATATAGAGGAGGTAGAGAATAAAAAATGATAACAGCAACAGTCAGGGAAATTAGGGAAACACCGAAAGGCAAGAGAAAAAAAGGAGGAGGAAATTTTATGAGTGAAAAAGAGAAAAAGGAAAGGAAAGTAACACCGATTGGAGAGGCTAAATGGGCGTATCTTGATAAGCCTAAACCTGCCTTTACTGACCCCAAAACAGGTAAGTCAAAGGGTGAGCCTAAATATCAGATAGATGTAGTTTTCGACCCGAAAGACCCTGAGTGGGGTGCATGGGGCAGAAACTTATCGGAAGCGATAAAGGCTATGGGTGGTAGTCAATCCCCGATAAAAAAAGAGTTCAACCAAAATGATGAGCATACAGGACGGTATTATGTTACATTCAAAACTTCCGATAAATTTCAGCCCAAAGTTTTCGATAAGGCTGGGAATATCCTTGAAGGAGTAAAGATAGGTAATGGCTCAAAGGTAAGAGTAAGCTACATTGAAAACGAATATACGGCATTTGGTGGTGGTATAAACTTATATCTCAACGCAGTGCAAGTTATAGAACTTGTAGAGTTCGGAAACTACACCGCCGAGGCTTATGGCTTTGATGTCGAACCAGAAGAAGTAACCGAGTGGGAGCCATTCTGATGAAGATAGAAAGAAAAGCCATAGATCCTGCAAAAAAAATCGTTCGTATAACAACAGAGGATGAACGCTGGTATGCACTAACAGGCAAGAATGGCAGTATCAATTATATTCCATCAGTAACATGGATTTGTGAATACTATCCGAAGGGAATCGGATTTTACAAATGGCTTGCAAACAAGGGATGGGATGAAGCAGAGGCCATTAAAGCAGCAGCAGGAGATAAGGGAAGTGCCGTTCACAACGCTGTTTCTGCCTTGCTTGCCGGAGAAACAATAACACATAACTCCATAGTTACTGATGAAAAGGGTGTATCGAGAGAGATTACTACTGAGGAATATGAAGGGGTTATCTCATTTGTTGACTGGTGGAAAGAGAATAATCCAACTATTTTATCCTTTGACGAAACTGTTTTTGCAAGGGATAAATCTTATGCCGGAACTCTTGATTTAAGGGCAATAAAAAACAATGAGAAGTGGATTATTGACTTTAAGACGAGTGCTTATATCTGGCCTTCCCATCGCTTACAGGTATCAGCATATAAGCACTGTGGATATAAAGACCATAAACTTGGTATTTTGCAATTAGGCTATAAGCAAAATAAAAAGAAGTTCAAGTTTACAGAGGTTGAAGACCAGTTCGATTTGTTTTTAGCAGCACAAAAGATATGGGCAAATGAGACGGCTAATATTCAGCCATTACAAAGAGATTTTCCATTGGAGGTTAAATTATGAAAGGACAAGTAGGAAAGGTAGAGACCTTACAGGACAACTCAATTAAATTGTCTATTAGCATTCAGCCTGAAAATGTGCCCGATGATGTGAATGTCATCAAATGGCAATACAAGGATGTTAATGTCGCAATATTATCTGAGGATATGGTTACAATCAGCAAAGCCGAATATGAAGCATTAACGCAAGGACATAATATCGCAGTCCCTTACAAGTTTATCGAGGGACTTAAGACAATCCGCACTGTAATAGATGATGCAATAGCGGAGGCAGAACAGAGGGGGTAGCAATGTATAAACCAATATCTTACAAAGAATGGCTCGGAGATGATGAAGAAGTTTTTGAAGAATGTTCGGAATGTTACGGGGAAGGCACGCATAAATGTAAATGTGGAGATGAGCATGTTTGTTGTAATTGCGGTGGAAGCGGGAAAATCAACATGAGCAGATTAGAATACAACAGAAGGGTAGAACTTGATATAGCAAAGGTTAAAAGACATTTAGTAGGGAATAAACTTGTGATATAAGGGAGGCAGTATGACAAAAGAAGAACTGGCAGCAAAGTTAAACGGCAGGGAATATATGGAAGTGGAAGTGATCACGAAAGAGGAAGAGGCACAGGCGAAGGCAAGCGGCCTGTGTGTGGCCTTTGGGTATTCGGACGATTGCCTTGAACTGCGTGGCGCATGGGATGACGAGATCAGTGCATACAACGGAACGTTGGTGAAGGTAAACGCTGACGGCCCTGTGATAAACGAATGCGATGATGAAGACTGTCCGTATTTCAGGGAGCTGATGGAGAAAACAAAAGACTTCATCCTTGCGAAATATGGCGAGGAGCCGGGGTTTTCGTGGTGGATAGAATCAAGTCTGCCCTTTGCGCCCTTCGATATGATGGAAGACGGGGAAAAGTTTTGTAGGGGCATTGTAGTGGAAGTTCCATCTAAATAAGGAGGTTAGCAAAATGAAAGAAAATCTTGAAAGTATGTGCGCACGACTTAGGGGAGAAATCAGAGACATGGGAGAGCGTGTTAAGGCTCTCCTTAAACATGATGAGTTCAAGGGTGAACAGGCATTTTTAGGGCAACACGCAGTGCTTGTAAGGTGTGATTATATGCCTTCCGCTTATATTGATGATTACACACAGAAAACATACACAGCACGCCAAGTCGCAAAGATGATGGAGAAGGCACATGAGAAATCAAAAGACCTTGCAGTGGAACTGCGGAGGATTTGTGATTCAATTTAGAGGGAAATGAAAGTTTCTAAACCCATAAGACCCATTTCAGTTCTTGCAACTGCAAGGTGGATAACCTTGCAGGAGGCATGTGCATATATGTGCCTGAAGTCAATCAAAACAGTTAAAGGACTTATTCTTGAGGGTAAGATTTACGGCACAAAGAAAGGCGAATGGGTCGTTGACAGAGAAAGCATTGATAAGTATTATAACGAGGAGAGGGATAAACGCCGAAGCATAATGAAAGAGAGGGGTTATGCGGTTAATTAAAAGGAGCAACGGCTTTTATTATATCTATTTTGACCGGATGCACTCCATAAGCCTCAAAACCAAAGACAAGGTTTTAGCAAACCAGATATTCGAACAGGAAAAGCAGAAGTATCGGGATGGTAAGGTATTCCAGATAGAAAAAACGCAGAGGATAACCCTCTCCCAGTTCAGAGATGAATATCTAAAAAAAAGACAGATACAGGACATAAAACCAGAGACAAGGGACAATGATACCCTTGCTTTCCGTAAGTTTATTGATGCAGTAGGGGATATAAGATTAAGACAGGTAACAAAGGATACAATAGATGAATTTAAGTTATGCTATCTGAATAAGGGCAATAGCAAGGTCTATATAAATATCCTTATGAGGTCATTAAGAACAGCTTTTAATTATGCCCTTGATAAAGGATACATAGACAAAAATCCTTTCCTGAAAGAGAGAGACAAGCAATCAGTATTTTTCAGGATAGACGATGAAATGCCAAGATTCCTTCAGATGAACGAGATAGAGGCTTTATTTAATGCGATAGACAATCCAGCTTTTCTGCTTGCAATCAAGATATATCTTTATACGGGTATGAGAAGGTCGGAGCTTGTAAGGCTTACTGTTAAGGATATAGACCTGCAAAATGGCTTTATCTGTGCAAGGAAAACAAAAGGAAAGAAAGACAGACCTATCCCCATAAATGAAGAATTAAGAGCAGAGCTTCTAAAATATCCTTTGCCTCAAGTTGGCTCTCTATTCCCGCAATGGCGCAATGCAGATACGATAAGCAGGCTATTCCATCATTATTGCAAAAAAGCGGGCATACAGGCTAAACTACACGACTTGAGACATTCATTTGCAAGCTATCTGATAATCAATGGCGTGGATATAAAGAGGGTAAAGGAACTCCTCGGACATAGCGATATTAAGACGACAGAGATATATGCTAAACTGAAAAAGGAACATTTGGTAGAGGCTGTAAATAAGCTGAGCTTTGGAAATGGTCAAAACAAAATGTAAACGAAAAATAGGGACATCTTTAGCTTTATTTCAGAGAAATAAATATTGGTATATAAGTCTGAGAAGAGGACACTGGTTATCTTTGAAAACAACTGACGAGAAGAAAGCACAACGAGCTTTTGCCTTCCTTTATAAAGAATTGCTATTAAAACGGATTGAAGATGTTGATAGTTTTTTGGAGACAGGCAATATGAAATACAAGCAATTAGGCTTTATCAACCGCTTTATAATATTAGAAAATGATAATATTTAACATAAATAATTGTATGCAGATTGCAAGCAAATTTAATGCACCTTGCTTGCATCCAATGCCATCCAATGCCATTTTTTACCAATTTATAACTTTAGGCATGGAAGGAAAGGCATTGAAATGATTGAATTTTGGGGAGTCGTCCAATGGCAGGACGGCAGACTCTGGATATAGTTACTGTATATTGATTTATAAGGATTTTTTGAGGGTGTGATTGTAGAATGATTGCAATTTTTATCTCTGCGGAGGTATCACTCCCTTAATTCTCTCATAGGTTCTCATACCACCAAGACCCAAGATTCCAAGAACAATCTCCATTAAATTATCGCTATTGATTTCAGGCGGGATAATACCACTATTAGTTATTTTAAGTATCCATTCTATTAAAGAAAATCCGATAAAATGATAAAATAAGGCAATAGCTCCGCACCATCCTATTGCTGGTCTCCAGCCCGCAACAAATATGCTTTGATGCTTGGCTTCTTCTTTATTTATTTCAAGTTGCCCTATTCTTAACTGAAAGTCCTGCGATACAAGTGTCATTTCAATCTCATGTTTAGCCTTTTCCCTTGCGTCTTTGTCAGGTATTACCTTATCAAGAATCCCGCCTACTACATTAATAATATCTCCTATTATTGGTATTGGTATCATTTTATACCCTCCTATAGTCTCCCTTCAGAGTTTTCTTAAACTTTTCATAACATTCAACACATTTCATATCCGACCTTCTCGGCAAGCAGAATTGAAGGTCATAGATACACCTCTTGCCATGCTGGTATTTCTCCCAAGTTTCCCATGAACATTTTTGACTTTTAGACATACCACACCACATTTTGAGGTAAATCCTGCCTCATATCAAAGTGTATGAATGTCTTATATATTCCTATCCTCTTAATTCCGAGACTAAACGCTTTCTCAAGGAACTTCCATCTTGTCTGACTGTCAGGCATAGCTACATCAAGGGCATAAGTATAGCCATCTGAATAAGGCATATGTGCCGAGTTATCCTCACCACCTACCTTAGTATTATACTCCTTGCATCTGCATCCTGAATTGATAGTTAATGGCTTGCCTATATGCTCACGAATTAAATCAAACATGCCAGCAGTCTTAGGGCTTAGATTAGAAAGTCCACAGCCACATTTACAGGCTATCTCAGACCTATTCAAGTATTTACTTAAATCACCCATTTGTCAGACCCCCAAATTAGCCTCGTCTATCATGGACTTTTTCTTAGCCTTCTTTGCCAGTTTCTCTACAAGGTCATTATAGGCTTCGCTTACCTCCTTATAAGCCTTCTCAACCTTATTCTTTTTCCTTCTGTCAAAAAACAGACCTGCTACAAAACCCAAAACAAAAGCCAAAGCAACTAATCCATACATCATTTTACACCTCCGATTTTAATATTTTCAGGACACTCACTATCTGGCATGTGAGTGAGCATTAATATTAATCTCTCAATGCCAAATTCCCTTTTCAAAAAGTGCAGAAATTCGCACTTTTCCTTATCCGTTGACCTTCTCCATAATCCTATATTTGGGTTTTCCTGTTTGCCGTAATCCATATTTCCTCTTATTTCAATTGATTCCTTATCCACGCAATAAAGCCTAATACTATGATTGTCAGTAGTCCTACAACACTACTTATTGTAATTGTTTTACAGGCTGTGCCTGTAACCTTTTCTGCTGTAGTCATTACTACATCAATAAACTGGTGATGCTCAAAGTGTTTTTGCCTCTCAATGTAAAACTCTCCGAGCTTCTCTTCTATCGCCTCCATCATTGCCAGCTTCATATCTTTTATATCTTTTTCTGTCATATCACCTCCTATTCGTTAATGTCTGAAATTTTTCTGTTATTACTGCGGAGTTCTTTTTCTTAAAGTCCTACCAAACCCACCGCTCGCACACCGCCAGCCCAAATACCACTCTATCTTAGAGCCTTTATAACTAATGAAAGGAACAAACAATACAGTAACAAATCTCCACCACGACAGATAAGCAAGTATTTTCACAAGATAAAAATACCAACCACTTAATAAAGATGACCCAAGGAAAAAGACATTGGCAAGCACAAGAAACATGAGCAAAGGTCTATAATCCAAATGCAATCCAATTCCGAAATTCCATTTGGCTGGCTGTGTTGCCCATACCTGCCCTTCAAATCTACAATATCTTCTTACCTGCTTTCCTTCTAAACCTATAAAACTGTGCGTGTAATTGTGTAAAGGGTTTCTGATAAAGAACCAATAAAATTCCCTCCACCATTGAGGATGGCATGGCTTAAACCAATCAGGCGGTAAAGGGTCTCTATCATTTCCAAAAATATTCCACATAAAGTCATTGCATTGTAACATTTTCTTTATAAAAGCCATTTTCGTTTTACCCTCCTAAATTACTTTCGAAGATGGCGGTATAATCTTCCCTGCAACAGTATCAATAGACCATATCGTATTTGTCAATTTTTCCGCTAATGCTTTCGCAGAGTCTAATGTCTTCAAATGAGCGCCCCACATTTGCAGTCCTTCCAGAATTACGTCCCGATGTTCTAAAGTATCCGTCTCAATCTCATACAACCACCTTCCGTCATCATTAGCCCCACCGCACAAACATTTCCAATTCAAAGGCAATCCTTTAAAACCATTATTCAGGTGATGTTTGGGACTTAACAACCTCGTTCCTTCCGTTAATATCGGACGGATTGAAACATAAAAAGTTATCATCGTGCTCCTCCTTTATGTATGCAATTTCACCTTTTTCGTTTTTTCCTACTTTGATGCCAATCTGCTCAAGCGATTGCATCGTATCTTTAGTTACATATCCCAAAGATAAAACCTCTCTTTTCATATCTGCGAGCAACTTCTTTTCCCAATAAACACCCTCTGCATTTTCAAACTGTTCTCTTGTGAAGTCAGGCAACTGATTGAGGATATTCTCGTAGGCTTTAATCTCAATATAACAATCCTCAATCAATTTAACCTCTTCATCAAGAAGGAACTGTTTTTCCTCCATATCTATTTCAAGCCTTTTTGCTTCAAAACCTTCTGCCGTCTTCAGCTTTTCCCTAATTTCTTCCATATCGATTTCAATCCTTCGCCTTCTAAATTCACATTCTTTCATAGCCCTTATTTTCTGATTGAGTTGTAACAAGCAGTTGCGGTATGTTCGCTCTGGTGTTTCAAGCCCACGACTGAATTTCTCGATTTGAAATACGGAATTTCCAAAAGGAACATTTCGCATTTTTTCTTTGAGTTTACAAATATCCATACTGAACTCCTGCACCATCATATTTTGCCGTATCCAAAGTTGCAGTGATAGCTTGTGATGTTTCATTTGAAAATATCAAGTCTTCAATAACTGCTGTTGCTGCCCCTGTGTATCCACCCATTATGTAGCCTTTCGTTGAACTATTCACACCTGCACCAGCATGTTTTGCCGTATCCAAAGTTGCAGTGATAGCTTGTGATGTCTCGTTTGAGAAAATTAAATCCTCTATTACTGCTGTTGCTGTCCCTGTGCTTCCACCCATTATGTAGCCCTTGCCACCTGTTGCCTTGATTGTTGCATAACCCAAGTCTGTCAATACTTCAGCAACCCAAAGGTTATTATTAGCATGAACAAGAGTTATACAGTCCATATAATGCCCGCTCTGAATCGATAAAGCAGTTTTATATCCCTTAAGCTGGATTTCCTGACCGCTTGCAGGTGTTATCTTCCATCCACCTGTTCCCTTACCCTCGACAATACAGAAATCACCAAGAGACGGAGCTGCAGGCAATGTGAATACAACCTGTGCCGTATTGTTAGCTACATATCGGGTATTTGACACAACAGCCTGTGTAGTGGCTGTAATTTCTACTGTCGCTGTTGATATAGTCTGCCAAGTCTTATCACCCCTTAAAAACTTTGTAGCATCAGGTGTGTTACCGCCTAAGAACTGAGGATTTATATAACCATCTGAGCCTGATACGGGTATTGTATTTGCTCCTGGTGTTGGAGAGGCATCATATCCATCCACCTTATCAGCATTGACCACGCTTATTACCACCCAGTTTGTTCCATCGCTTATAAGTTCTAAAACATCATTCTGTCGTGTCAGAACTGTAGAACTTCCATAGCTGATTGTTACTGCATTTGCAGAGGCATCTGTCTTTTTGAATTTTTGCCTTTTCCCTGCTCCCGCCGTTACTGCCGAGACAACTGTAACCGTGAAAGCTGCTGCCGTTGCATCACAGAGGATTGTGCTATCGCTTACTGTTGTTGTATAAGCTGCTGTTTTAGTGGTTACTGCATACTGTTTTTTGAGAACGCTCTTTATTTCTTTAATTGCATCATCACCTGTGTTTACATATTCAGTTGTGCCACTTGGCTTCGTTTCATCGAGTTCTGCTATTGTTTGTCCTGTATATGGCATTTTACCTACCTCCTATTAACGAAATTATATAGTCTTTAATTGAAGGATAATCTGAAACATTATTTAGTAATGTTTCTATTATCTTTTCATTACCTGTTATTGTCCTTCGGTTTCTGATAATTGTTTGACACCATAAGCCCCCATTGCCCGCCCTAAAGCCTCCGATTTGCCACCACTTATGCCGGATTCAAGTCCTGTCAGGCTTTCTATTCTTTCCATGACCCTCTTGATAGCTTCAAAGTTTCTTGCACTATCCACTTGTTTTGCAATTCGTATTAAATGATCTGCATAGTTAGGGTCGAACCGTGCCTTTGTAAGAACATCGTTTACTTGCTGTCCTGTCATAAAATCCTTTAATTTAATTAAAAATCTAAAAATGACACCTTGATAGCCCATAAATGGTAATCGCTCTAATGTTCTCATTGATTGTGCATACTCTGTTGTCTGTGAACCTGCAAATTGTGAAGTTTTTGTTCTATTTAAGATGTTCACTGCCTCATTAAATACATTTAATGCTTTTATTTTCTCGGGTTCACCCCTCCAGAGAACCCTAATGGCGGGCATATATTGAGATATAACCTTATCAGCTTTTGCAGAGCTTAACATCTTACCACCAGCCACATCTTTTGCAGTATTTTCAATTTGTGTCATAAGAAAATCCTTAAACGAATTCTGCAAACCTCTTATCGCTGCCTTATCACCCTTAAGCATATTTAGGAGTTCTACCGCTTTTACTGCCGAATCCTTGCCAGCCCTCCCTGCAAAAGCTGTCTGTATAGCATACGCAGGGTCAACTCCCAACATCTTGCCAGCTATTGATTTTTCAAACTCGGTAGCATATAAAGAAGCAGCATCAGCGGCCTTTTGAGCATTTGCAATGTTCTCAAACTCGTTGCCTATCCCTGCTTTATTGAGTATTTCCTTGTGCTTTGCATACCACATGGCTAATTTATTAGGTATTACTTCACCCGTAGCTTTATTAAGAACAGAATTTTTTAAATCATAAATAGCATAATCCCTAACCAATCCCTGCACTTTATCTTTACCAAGTGCATTAACCAAATTATCTATTCGCTCAAGTCCCTTTTTATCTCCTCTGAAAAATTCTCCTATTACTTCAGAGTCTGTCTTGGCATATCTACTTGTAGCATCTTTCCCAGCTTTTAATACATTCCCCACAGTTCCAAGCCTGAATTTTCCTACATATTCATTATTATAAAAATCCTGTGCATTTCTAAAATTTTTCCAAATATCCCCACCTATCTTTTTTGCTTCCTCCTCCATACCTTCATCTATAATTTTCCCTATTTGTCTTGCATTATTGGCAAGCTGATAATCGGATGTCTCAGATGCTAATTTATATGCCTGTCCTCTCAATCCCCTTAATTGATTAAAATTGCTAACCTGTATTTGGTTGAAAAGTGGTTGCCCTTCTACTTTTTCTGTTGCTAACATATTTTTCGTTTCTGCATTATTTTCTAATTGTTTAATGATATTTGATGGGAAGACAGATGGAGACTCTCCACGAGCAATAACAGAGGCTTCATATTCCTTAAGCCGATTTAATATGCCTGTGCTTTCTATAGGAACATCGTCAATATTCTGGTATAGTTTTTGCGCCTGTTTCCATGTCTCTAATTTTGCATTTTCAAGCATTCCTCTTAATGTATTACCAGCTTGTTGTATTGCTTCCCTTGTAACACTCGGCATATCAGCTATCAGATTATCAACAGTATCTTGTGTTAATTTTTGTGTAGCTCTCAGTTTTTCAAGCTGTGGTTTGATAACATTAATAACATCATCAATATTTTCTTGTTCAGGGAATTTGTTTTTGATGTATGCTCTCAATGCAGCCTGATTGCCGGCCTCATATTTTTTAAATAATAAAGCACCTAAATTGTCCTTCCTCGCTGTTGTTGCCTCGGCTCTAACAGCAGCAGGAAAATCAGATTTTTGTCCATAGGTTAATTCAAGATTGGGTATCTCATCTTGAATCTTCTCAGCCTGTTTTACATTAGACAAAAAAGGCTCTCCAGTAGCTCTTTCTTCTGTTAAAACCTTTCCAGCCTGAGCCTCTGGTGATGCAAAAATCCCCTTGCCAGCCTTGTAAGCCCTGCCTGCTAATTGTGTAGCACCACCAATAGCCTTACCTAATACTTGTCCTCCCATTTCCATTCCAGCACCGGTAGCAACATCCTTCCCGGTCTGCATAAACGACTCTGGTATTGTTTCAGGTTGCTCTAATCCTAATGCTGTCCCTACTGCTTTTTTAAGCCTTTTAGCTGTAGCATAACCACCGCTTGCACCTGCTACAGTTCCTAAAGGCCCTGCTCCACTTCCAACAATTCCACCACCTACCAATCCTAACGCCTCTAAGAGTGGTGATGCTGTCTCATATGCAGCACCTGCTATGCCATAAAGCGTAGGGTTTTTTCTGCCCCATTCTGGAACGGTATCAGTGGATTGTTGTGGCATAGATTGTATTTTTGATTCAGAAGACATTACTGGTTGCGATTGTGTTGTTGAAACATCCCCGTCAATTGATATAAATCCAAATTTCTCATTATAGTATCCACGTTTCCCTTCATAAGTAACTTTTTCAAATGAGGATAAAGGGACAAACCCTGTCTTATCATCATAAAAACCCTTCTCCCCTTTATATGTTACTTTTTCCATTTATTACCACCCCCGCTTCATGCCTTGTGGCAAACTACCAGATGTCGATGTGTCTGATTTTTGTTGTGTTGTATTTGGAACAGTAGTTCCATATCTTTTGCCCCTGCCATATATCTCATCCAGTAACCCTTTCAACTGGGCAATTTTTTTGTTTTTAACTTGTATAGTGTCATAAATTGAAGGCATAGCATCTCTTGCTCTTTGTATATCTGCATCGGTCAATGTTCCAACTTCGCCTAATGCTCTTATTAGTTTTGATAAAGTAGCCTCAGTAATTGCCTTTGTAGATGCTATAAGAGGGTCAGACTGACTAACCACCTTTCCCGCTATTACTGGAGTATTAAACACTCTACCTATAACACTATCTGACATTTGTGGCTCTATCTTTTTGAAGTGTTCATCCAGTTTATCTATTAAAGCTAAGGACGATTTGTAATCACGCTCAAATTTAATATCACTCTCTTGAGGTGCTTTTTGTAACTTTCCTTTTGTTAAAATTTCTCCACTTCTTCCACTATAAAAAACAGGTTGTCCTTCTGTTGTCTGATAGCCCGGGATTATATTGTAAATAGGTGCAGCACCCATTTGTCTGATACCGGCCAGCCTTCTTTGTTCATCCATCCATGCCTTATTGCCTTCAGGAGTCGATAACCAATCATATGCACTTTTACGGATATTTTTATCGGTATAAAAACCTTTAAAGGTTCTTCCGAGGAAATTTTCCATATCATTGCCACCGGATACTTCTTTATTCTCCTTACCCTCCAATCTCCATTTGTCATATTCAGGATTATTCTTTGCATATTTATATTCTCTTACACTTGTAGGCTCATTTTCTCCCTTCATCATTGCTGTCAATGCTGTTTCAGGGTTAACATACTGGAGTAAAGCGTCTCTTATTGCCTTATCGCTATCGTAAGGTTTTAGAGTATTTATGAAGTCTGTTATATTTCTTGCAATAGCATCTTGATTAGTAGGATCTCCTTCCATTATCATCTTCAAAACATTCTCGACTTCCGGTGAGGTATAAGTATTGCCTGAAACATCTGTAAAAGCATTTCCGCTTTTGCTTTTTATATCTTCAAGTGTTTTAGATAGTCCTTCCCGCCTCTTAATCTCTGATTCTTTTTCTTTAGCCATCAAATCATACAAATTAGCATGTGCCTTATTTAGTTCTGACTGCATGTCAAATTGTTTCTTCTTCCAGTAATTTTCCGCTGCCTGCTGTTGCGTTCCTGCCACTGTCTGATTAAAAGCTCCAAAGCCCTGAGTAAGTCCCCTTGCAAGGTTCTCTGTAAATGTCTGAGGATAAGGAGTTCTCTGCCCGCCGAGCATACTTAAACCAGCCATTATCAGAGCATTATTAAGGCCGCTGCCAATAGCAGCCTTCCTTTGCTCCTCTGGGAAATAAACCGAATCTATTGGTGTAGGATATGTGTATGGCATTTAATACCTCCCCCTCCACATAGGAGGATAATACCTATCTATCGCATTCATAGTTGTATCAAGTCCGAGTTTAAACTTTCTCCACGGCGATTGAAAATTAGTTCCATAAATCCCTGAATCAACAGGTTGCTGAGGTCTTGGTTGTCCCTGTGGCTGTGGTTGTGGTTGCATTCCACCACCTAAAACCATATTGCTATTAGGATTAGGTTGTGGTTGACCATTCATCTGGTTGAAAAGGCTTGAAGCTCCCATTAAATATTGAGGGCTTTTAAAGTAATTAAAAACACCACCCCCCGCTGGCGATAACATCTTCATATCAGTTGCAGGATTACCGGTTAAAGCCATAAACTTATCCATCGCTGGAACATTCAGTTTTGTAGCTGTCCCTGTAGCAGTCTCTAAAGGCACTGTGCTATTTCCACTAATGCCCAACAGACTGGAAGCTCCCTTCGTTACTCCAGGTATTTGACTTGCACCAAAACCAAGACCAGCACCAAGTAGAGCATTTTTCCAAGTCTGCTCTGGATGATTGAGATTTGTCAAAGCTCCTACTGCTGCTCCTATTGCCGGCAATAGCCACCAAGCCATTTCAAATCACCTCCTACTTCCCTAATATATATGGCAATGCACCAAGTCCAAGCATACCACCACCTATCAATGTAGAACTTAAGGGCGTGCCATAATAAGGAGTTGTGCTACTTCCTGTAGATTCACCACCGTAATGCCCTTGCACTAAATTGCTATATTGTTTTAAAGCCTCAAGCTGCTGTCTTACTGGGTCGCTTTCAAGAGCTATCCTTCTTGCCTCATCAAGTAATGTCTGATTCATTGCCTGTCTTGCTTCTCCTACTGCTGCAAGTTTACCGAGGTCAGCATAATCGGCTTCAGCATACTGAGGAGCTAATCCGAGAGCCTGCATCTGATTGCCACGCTCATAATCGTATAGCTTAGTGCCAATGTCTGCCAATGCCTTGCCTCTCATTAATCCCCAAGCATCACCGCCATATCTACCTGACTTGATTGCTGCTGCATCCATATCACCGATTCCACTTTCTTCAAGCATCAGATTTGCATAATTCTTGGCATAAGGATTAGTGGAAGGATTAAGGTATGTGCCTGAAAGTGTATCCAAGAGATTTGAGCTTCCTGCCCCCATAACAGGACTGCCAATCATAGCCCTTGCTGTAGTGCCTTGCATAGCCATCTCCTGTTCAGGTGTAAAACCTGCAACAGTTTGTTCTCCTCTTGCACCATATACTCTTGGTATTTGATGACTAAAATATTTGGCTCTGTTAAATATATCTTGTAAATATGGTTTCTGTTCTGCCCAGGGTTCGGACTTCTGGACAGTTGTTGTAGTGGAAGGTGTGCCACCTCCTCCACCACCTTTATATCGCTTTTCTATATCAAATCCACTCTTAAACCTTCTATGGCTTCTTGATGTTCTTATGATATAAATTTCATTCATAGCTCACACCTCCAATGCTTCAAATCTCTTAGTCTTGTGCATCCATATTTAATTGCCTGTTTTTCAAAGTATTCGTTATTAAGCTCTGTCATAAAATCAATACGCTTGATACCATTAAGTCTTAATACAGTCATTAAGGACTGTAATAATACCCATCCTACCTGTGGAGTATCAGCTATAAAATAATCACCATAGGCCTTTGTTGACTGCCCTACCAATGCGTAAATACTGCCTCTTATCCTTCCGTCATCCTCTGCTATCAAGAATATTCCTGCACAATCGGAAGGTTCAGCAGGAGGCTCAACACCTCTTTCATTGAGCATCTCACACAATGGCTTAAAATCTTCTAATCTTATAGGTCTAATCTTTACCATTGCCCTACCCAACAAATACCCATGATGAAGTATCACCATTATATCTATACAATCCCTTACCACTTCCGGGATTCCATGAAACTCCATCCGCATATGCCAATTTACCATCTTTTCTATAAGTAGCAGGCGGTTCTACCTTTCCACAATCAGGATTAATCAAAGGGTCAATCCACCATAACGAATCAATAAGTTCATTAATAACTATTGCTGTCCTTGAATAATCCTCAAGAGCGCTATTTATTGGTAACCTTTTCATCTTTTTGCCGTCTCCACTCCTTCAGCTTCCAAAGTATTGCCTAATTTACTAAAATTAGTAGCCTGTAAATTCAGAGCAATTCGTCTGTTAGAGGTTCTGAGGTCAACCCTTCCATCTGATTTGATGCTTGAAGCAGATGAGCTTGTCTGAGTATCAATAGTAGATTTTCTATGTTTAACTGTAACCTGCCCTGAACCAGTTAAATTATAGATAGGTATATAAGCCCTGCTTACCATCATAATGGAAGGCTCTGATACAAGTTCCCCTGTTTCAAGCTCTGCTGTAAGGGGATTACCGTCTAATGTCTTTATTAATCTGTCTGTATCTCCTACCATCGGAACTATGTTATTGTTCATCCAATAATTGGAATCCCATAAAATATTTGCATCATCCCACAAAATATTTACATCATCCCAAAAGATTCCACCGCTTGCACCCATAAACACACTATCGACAGTCATATCTGCATAAGCCCATTTATCCTCTTCATAGTTATAAAAAAGCAATCTGTCAGGTGAACCAGTGCTTGAAGTTGTAGGATAAGCCCATATTATCAGTTTCTTTTCCTTGTTATGAGTAACCGTTATTCGATGAGAATATTGAATATTGATATTGTTTAATACAGTGTTGCGCAGAAAACTGCCTATATCCTTAATCTGCCCATCAAACATATAAATGCTATTTTTACCCCAGAAAAACACCGCAGAACCTATTGATATGAAAGACTGTGGATAAAAGCATCCTATGTTTTTAACTGCATTTATCTGAAATTCAAAGGTTGTTTTAGTCCCTGTAAAATATGCTATAGATATACTGTTTTCAGAGGCTACAATAAAGTTTTCCCCGAATGTTCCAATCCCTGTAATACTACCTATAATGTCAGGAAGATTTTGACTACCTGCACCTGTAATTAGAGAAGCTGTCCAGTCCTCTGGATTTTCCCTTGCAGACCATTGAAGTTTTTTTGGGTAAACTGTTCCGTCATTTAAAAAACCTAAGACAAGATGTGTGTTATTCATAACACAAAATTTAGCTCTTGGAGGACTGCCACTTAGTGCCTGAAAGTTAGTAGATGTATAACCCTTTAAAATCTGTGGAACATCACTATAGTTAGTGGCAATTAACCAGTTTCCATATTCAGCAAAGTTCCAGAATGTAGAATTATAATCTCCACCTGTAGCCCTTGTTACATTAGTAACACTTGCTTTATCGAAACGATAAAGTTTAGATGAAGTGCCTACAAAGTTATAATATTGTCCATCGGTGTCCTGTGTGTAGATACCATTAAGGATAGTGCCTGTCAGAGCAGTTGAGTTATAAGTCTTCTTGTCTTTGCATGGCTCGTAATACCTGTTTACGGGCATAACATTTTTACATACCTGTAATCCCCCTACCTTCAGAGTATCTTCCGGTGTTAAATCAGGTGTCCATGCCTTATCTATTGGTATGGTAACTTTCAAAAGTCTGTCCTCACATTACTTCCGATTGACTGATGAGAGCCAGAGATAGAACTTTCTGCTTCTGCCCTTATCAAGTCGCTTAATGATTCATCCAAAAGACTTTTCCATGTAACTATCCTTGCGTCATTCTGCAAATAAGGTTCTGCCTCAAGCAGCGAAGCATAAAGCAGTATTTCCCATGCGTTTTCAGTCCACCAGTTAGTTGTGTAAGTTACATCATCAAGGTCTGGTGAATACTGATAAGCTCCTAAATCAAGAGTATAAGAGGCATTGCATGTCGGTCTTAATAGAAACTTGAATGTAGGTTGTGCATCCGTTGTAAGGGATGCCTCAACAGTCTGATATTCAGCAATGGCAACAGGTCTTCCCTTGTTAGTAGTGAAGTTTGGATAGGCATTGACAGCAACATCAAAAGACCTTCTCAACAGAGGTGGATACCTATTGCCATCCGAATCTACAATATGGGCATTGTAAAGCTCTTTATATCTCGGAAACGGATTAGTAATAAAGTAATCACCGCTTGCAAGGGATGTTGTTGTCCTTACCGCCATATGTCTAAAGTTATTCTTACGCTCAAGTTTGTGCATAGCCATATTGATAAAATCAGGAATGATTGAGGTCAAATCGCTCCTGTCGAGGTAATTGGCTACTTTTGTTTTTAGACTTGCAAAGGTCATTTTTTACTCGTCTCCACTTTCTCCTTCTTCTCTGGTATAAACTCCTCTCCCATCTCATAATGTGGAAATACCTTGCTTATGTAATCTGCCTGATGCGCAGGTATCTCAAAAAACTCCCTGCCTTTCTCATCAATCTGCATAGGCTCTCCACATAATGAAGTCCTATCATCCTCTGTCTTTTTGTAAAACCTGACCTTCACCTTACTTAAAACACTTTCCGCAATCTTACTCATAAAACCTCCTAAATTAGTCTTTTTTCTGTTGTTTTAAACTCTGGATTTCTTTCCAGAGCTTTCAATAGTTCTTTAGGGTTTTCTGTTATTCCCAAGCTCTCCCATAAAAGCCATACTGCCCATGGGACGCTTCCAACTCTTTTCATGGTATCGCAGGCTTTCCAGTTCTCATCGGTATGCTTTTTTTCCTCATAGTTATCTTCAAGATAAGGTTTAATATCCTGTCCATGAATGAACTTAATCTTATCTTTGCTCTGCTCCTCAATATCTATAAGTGTAAGTTCTGACATGCCTATACCTGTGCTATTGCTCCAAGCAGAGCTTTAACAGTTACAGTTGGTGTAGTTCCACCTGTAAGTGTTCCGAGATTAGCCCTTACCTGAATACCATCCTTTCCTGTTATATGCCTTATCTCCTCTGTCGTTGTTGTTGAAGTATCTACCACCTGCCATGAGTTGCCACCGTCATTAGAGACTTCGAGAGTTACGCTTACGGCAGTTGGCGCTCCTGTAACCACTATGTGCCATGAATAATGAGAACATGCAAAGCCCGGGCTTACTGCTGTTCCTGCTCCAGTTGCAGTTACAGCATTAAGAAGCGTTGCCTCCTTAATTATCCTTGCTGTTGATATTCCTGCAAGTAAATTTGTTGCCATTTATAAACCTCCTTTATTCAGGGGAAGGGTGATTATCCCTTCCCCTATCCCTCACTTACACTATGAGGTTGTTAAGTTTGTTATCCTTCCGCTTGCCTTCTCGTTACCAGCAACAAGAGTATGCTCAACAATGATGTGGTAGAGTTCACTATCACCGGTCTTTGCAAGCTGTTCCCTCTGAGTTGCTCTTAGCTCTGCCTTCTTCCAATAGTCCATATCGAGCAGAACCATTACATCTGTTGGCATTATCCTGTGAGGCTTAACTGTGAGGGTAAAGAAGTCGTTGACATATACATCAACAGTGTTAATTATCTTCTTTTCCTCTACCGGCCTTCTGTAATTTACAGTTCCAGTTGTGAAAGCTGAAACCTGCCTTTTCTGAAACGGGCCGCACAATGCAAGTGTTGGATTGCCACCCTCTGTAAAGATATTCTGAGATGTGGTATTGAGGATGGACTCTGTTAATGCCCTTGCTGTGCCACCTGTAATTGTGCCATCTGCATTGAGAGTGGCATCAGATGCCTTGTTTAGATTTGTGGTAATCCAGTTTAAAGCTCCTCTCATCTTCCTTGCTGTAGCAGCATCGCCGTCAACCCTTACCTCTCTCAAGAAGGCATACTCAATGTCTTTTGCAAGCTCTTTGGTGTTCTTCGCGGTCTGATAGGCAAGCTCTTTAGCCCTTCCTGCTGACTTTACAGCTTCCATCGTGCCGGAAATTCTGAATGCTTTTTTCTGTATCTGCATCATGTTGTAAAGTCTTGTGGTAGGCGTTACAGCGGTTGCAGATGTATCATCGCCTTCAAGCTGTGCGTTGGAAGCAGCAGCAGCAAGCGCATCTGTCTGCCACTCGAATTTGACACCGTTAGGCTTCTGCTCTGCTGTCTTCAGTTTGCTTGAAAAAATTGTATCTACGGGCGAGATGTTATAAATTACATCTTCGAGTGATTCCCTAACTCCGATTGCCTCATAGGTTTTAAATGTGTTGCTTGGAACTGCCATCTTTTATCCTCCTATGCCACCTTACCTTTCTCAAGGAGATAATTAGCCCAAGAGCTAATATCTCCTTCTTTTACGGCTCTCTCACGGGCAGCCTCAATGCCTACTTTCTTTGAAGGCTCTCCTGCCCCTGATGTGCCGGTATGTGGCGGTTTTCTTATTTCTTTTTTGTCTGCCGAAACAGCAGCGTTGGCTCGTTCAAAAGCCTTGTTTACAGCTTTAATCAGTTGTTTTGAAGCAGTTACGCCGTCAATATCAGAGATGCCATGAGCTTTTAGGAGATGGTCGAGGACTACAGGGTTAGCAAAGAGAGCCTGCACCCTTACATCAACACCCTCATTTTCAAGGTATCTTGTAAGGTTCTCCTGTCTTCCAGAGAAGTAATCAGGAAAATCCTTGATTATCTCTGTCTGGAAAGCAAGCTCAACATTTCTTGCACCATCAAGCCGACTTTTTTCGATTGCAAATCTTTCCTCTACAGTATTTAGAAGGTTCTCGGCCTGTGTGATACTTGCACGGATTTCCCTTACCTTCTGGAAATCCATTGCTTCCAGTGCATCGGCTTCCTTCATGCGAAGGTCTGCAATGTAATTGTTTGCATTTCTTCTAATTTGTAGTGGATTTGCAACGAACTCCCTGTAAAACTTCTCTTCCGGCGATAACTGTGCTTCAAGTTCCTTTCTTTTTTCTGCAAGCTCCTGCGTTTTCCGTGTATAATCGGCCTGTATAGCTCTCTCCCTCTCCACTACAGCATCGTAATAATCAAGGTGTTCAGGCGATACACGGCTTCTGTCCATGTGCAATGGACTCTTTTTCAGAAGCTCTCTAAATTCATCAGGCTTATAAAAGCTACTGCCTGTGTCCACTTCCGCTTTAGTCTCTGTTTCAGTAGGCTGGCTCTCTTCAACAGGAGTGCCTTCTTCATCTTCAACTAAAGTATCAGTCTGTCCCTCTGTCTGCTGGCTCTCAAAGAGAGTGCTTTCAGTTTCGTAAGACTGTGTATCCATTTGTATCCTCCTTAAATAAAAAGGGCGGTTGATGCTCCATCTCTGGAACACTAACCGCCCCGATTTTTTCGACAGCGTTAAGCTACTTGCCTATTTCTTCTTTTTTTTCTTCTTGCATTCTTCTTTCATACTCTACCTCCGCAATATATCCTTCAAGCATTGTCCTGAATTTCCGCAATGCCTCAAGTCTCATGTAAATAACCTCTCTGCCTTCCATATCAGATACAGGAGAATTTTTCCATGTGTCAATCAATTCCTGCTCAATTGTGCTGAAAATATCCATGAAGATAGGATTGTCTAAAAGCTGTTGACAATATATAGCCTTATCCTCTAATCGCATATCAGATACATACCAACTTTTGAAATTAATCTTTTTGCGTAAAATCTTAATTAGTTTTTCTGTTACATATTTCTTTGCCTTTTCAAGCATAATATCCCCTTCCTGATGGTGTTAGCATTGGATTAAATGGTTGCCCTGCTACATGGGGTTGAGACGGCGTTTCTGTCATTTCCGTATCCTTTCCGCTTATGTTTCCCTGCTGCTGTGGTGCAGCTCCAAATAAAGACAATATCTGCATAGCCATTGCCTCTGTTTCATGGTCTTGTATCCCTGACATCTGCATCTTCTGTAAAATAGACATAACAAATTTTGGAATTGCTTGATTGAGTTTCGGGTCTGACACAAAATCAGAAGTATTTTGGAAGCCCATCGCTTTTACAAGCTCTTTCATTGCGTTATGAACATTCTGCCCGTTGACAATAGGTATCCCTGCCTTATAAATCTGTGCATAAAGCCCCATAAGCTGTTGCATATAGACTATGGTTTGGTCTTTGCTTCCAGTTCCTAAACCAACATTGACAACAACATCGTATTTACCAACGATGTTATCCGGTGATATTTCAATCCAATCATTTAAGTAGCGGACTTGTGTCTTTTTGGTGAGGAATTTAAGATTGAGGTCTATAACATCACACACGAGAGGCTTAAAAAACATCTCTGCAAAAAGCCGGGCCATCATCATAAGTCTTTTGCCTGCCTGTGCTATCTGTTGATTCTGTCCTCTAAATGTTTTATTAAGGACATTTGGATTTACACCCTGATAGCTCCTCGGAGTGATACCATGATAATCTTTTTCAACATTCAGCATTTCCCAAAAGCTGAATATTTCAGGTGGCAGAGGTGCTTTTTCTTCAGGCAATACTATTCCACGAGGGTCTCCCTTGCATCTTATAACTGAATTAGTAGCTGTATTATTCAGGTAATCGTCTAAATTAAGTCTCGATGGGTCTAAGAAATAGCGTCTGGAATTGGCAAGATAAGCATTATCATATATCTGCCTGAAAAGCGCTGTCCTTGCCTTCTGAATTTCTTTTAAAAGGTCGGGGATTGAAAGTCCGATTATCCGATGGGATAACTTGACAGGCGTTGCTATCCTGAATGGATACTTGCCATAAGAGTTATCCTCTGTTAATAGCTCCTCCTTTCCACAAATATGGGTTATCTTCCAATCCCCAGTATCAGGCTCTCTGTAATAGCACTCATAAACAATGTATTCCTGACTGTCTTTGTCATACATGAATGTTGGTTTGCCAAATTCTGCAAATCTCTGTTGTTCCACTCCACCCGTATCACTTTCAGGATAAGAGGATATATATTTTTCAATGTCCTTTGCCTTCTTATTAAAGACCTTCATAAACTCCCATTTAGGATAAGTGCAGATGTGATACATGAATGGAGCATCTTGAATGTCTTTTGCATTAATTGGAAAACCGAGCTTTTCAGCAGGTATTGGTTCTATCTTCGGATATTCGTCATTTATTACATATCTCAATTTAAGGGTATGCTCTTTAATTGCAGGGGATAGCGTCATTCCTGTGAGCGGGTCTATTTCTGCCTGTTGTGTGATTACCTCTGTATGTTCGAGAACTTCTGTATCTGGCTGGTTTATCTTTGCTATGAACTCTTCGTCTGTAAGACCTTCGTAAGTCTTATCTATATATTTAGTTTCCTTGTGCCATGTTATTTTTGCACCACCAGTCTTCAGTTCCAGAGCATCGCTAATAACATCATTACATGTGATATACCACTGGTTTCTGATTTTCAGTTGTTTATTGACGAGTATCTCCTGTCTTTTAACTCCTTCAGTATCCGTTTCTTCCTGTGGTTGCACTGAGACTACATCATCGCCACCTGCAAATATCTCAAGAAGGTCTGGCTTGATTGTCTCAATCATATCACGTGAATCTGTTGTAGTAAGTTTTGAGCGTCCCTCTACATAAGAGACGATTGAAGGGTCTGCGTTTACAAATTTAAGGTCTTCTTCCCTTAAACTGTTCAGCTTTGACATATCAGAGCGGATTTTATCAATCCACTCTAAACACCATGTGAGCCTGTCTTCTATCCCTCTACCTCCAATAACTGACTTTTTTTGCCAATAAAAAAGCCACTTCCAGAGGCTATGCCTCCAAAAGTGGCTTGATTTTCTCAACACCGATTTATGTTACTCTATGAAATCTATACCATAAAATTTTTCATTTGTCAAGAGTTTTTCTATATGTCATATAGATTTTGTCTATATATCCCTTTTCAAATCATCCTTCAAAAACTTATCATACTTACCGACAAATACAACCTTGCCAGCTTCCACCTTCAAAGTAACATCGCAATACTTATCTGTCCTTAATACATGCTTCAGAAGCCATTTAAACAGTATTAAATGTTCTTCTTCTGCTTTCAACTATCCTCCTTCATATATCAGAACACTTATCGCAATATCATTTGTTATACGCCAAGTCTCTGGCTCACTCCACTTAATAACATCCCTCTCTATCTGACAGCGAGTAATACCACCACATTCATGAAGAAATACAAGTATAAATCTCCCAACACGAAATTCATCCCAGTTAATAGCCTTCTGAATGTCAGATGGCAATTTTTCCCACCTGTCATAAACTTTAGCCTCTTTTTTTGAAGCTAATACTCCCTTACAATTCTTATTAAACCAAATAACATCTTTCCACTTATTTATAAACCAGCGAGGCCATTTAATATCGTAACTATCTGTTACAAATGTTGACCTAAATCCCATCTGGTAACTCCTTCAACATTATGTCTCTATAAAATTT